>Ga0214919_10000095_pt1 | contig 134528 bp, 120 predicted proteins | sample LL1503_MetaG_FD_177994 | JGI IMG/M metagenome (GOLD analysis project Ga0214919, IMG submission 177994) | Freshwater microbial communities from Lake Lanier, Atlanta, Georgia, United States - LL-1503 | ecosystem: Environmental > Aquatic > Freshwater > Lake | place: USA: Georgia | collected...
TTCCATTACAGATTGAATTAGCTGAAAAATTAGGGAAGGTTTCAGGTAAAGAGGAGTATCAATTATTTCTGTGTAATTCTGGAGCAGAAGCAAATGAGAATGCTTTGAAATTAGCTTCCTTCTACAATGGTAGAAAAAAAATAATTACTTTCAAAAAGGGATTTCACGGTAGAACTTCTTTAGCAGTTGCAGTTACCGACAATCCAAATATAGTTGCACCAGTAAATCAAACTGACAATGTAATCTTTCTACCTTTTAACGACGAGCAGCTATTGGAAACTACTTTTGCACAAAACGATATTTCCTCCGTTATTGTGGAAGGAATTCAAGGGGTAGGAGGAATCAATGTGGCATCCAATGCATTTTTACAAAAAATAAGAAGTCTTTGTGATCAATACAACGCAGTTTTTATAGCTGATTCAGTGCAGTGTGGATATGGGCGCAGTGGTAAATTTTATGCTCATGATTACAGTGGTGTAAATGCAGATATCTATACCATGGCAAAGGGGATGGGAAATGGTTTTCCAGTCGGTGCAATTTCTATTAGTCCAAAAATTCAACCTAAGCATTTTATGTTGGGAACAACTTTTGGCGGAAACCATTTAGCTTGTGCTGCAGCTTTGGCAGTATTGGAAATTATACAACAAGACGAATTAATGAAAAACGCCGAGGTAGTAGGTAATTATTTAATAACAGCATTAAAAAAATTACCTCATATCAAAGAAGTCAGAGGTGTTGGATTAATGATTGGTATTGAACTTCCAGAAGAGTTGAAAATGGTAAAAAGAAATCTTCTTTACAATCATAAAATTTTTACTGGAGAAGCAAAACCAAATGTGATAAGGTTGTTGCCAGCACTGAATATTTCTACTGTAGAAGCGGATATTTTTTTAGCTGCTTTAACAAAAGAATTAAACGATATTTAGTTTTGAAAATTTATTTTAAATAAGATAAAAAATATTTTACTATTCCATTAACCCCTGATCATGAACCAACCCAATCAAAAAAATTTGCTGCAAAAAACTTCTACTGAGAATAGAAGTCTAAATTTTATTTCTGTAAAGGATGTAGCTGATATTAATGGGATGGTTACAAAGGCGTTGAATTATAAGGCCAATCCTTTTTTAGATAGGCATTTAGGTGCTGACAAAAGAATTGGTCTATTGTTTTTGAATCCTTCTCTACGAACTAGATTAAGCACCCAGGTGGCCGCCACTAATCTTGGTATGGAAGCGATTGTTTTTAATGTAGATAAAGAAGGTTGGGCTTTAGAATTTGAGGAAGGGGCTATTATGAGTGGAACAACTGTAGAACATGTAAAGGATGCGGCTCCTATTTTAGGTCAATATTTTGATATACTTTGTATCCGTACTTTCCCCTCCTTAAAAAATCGTGAAGATGATTATAGCGAATTGGTGATCAACTCTTTTGTTCAATATGCTGGCATTCCAATTGTAAGTATGGAAAGTGCAACACTGCATCCACTCCAGTCATTAACCGATATTATTACTATTCAGGAAAATTTAAATAAATTCCCATTGCATGAAAAGCGAAAGCCAAAAGTTGTATTAACCTGGGCTCCGCATGTAAAACCTTTGCCACAATGTGTAGCCAATAGTTTTGCTCAATGGATTACTGCTTGGGGTGAAGCTGAATTTGTTATTACACACCCTGAGGATTATGAATTGTCCTCAGCTTATACCAAAGGAGCAACCATACTGCATGATCAAGATGCTGCATTAAAAGGAGCAGATTTTGTGTATGTAAAAAATTGGAGTACCTACACTGATTATGGTAAAATTTATAGCAATGATCCAGCTTGGATGTTGACCCAAGAAAAATTAAATTTGACTAACAGCGCAAAAGTGATGCATTGTTTGCCAGTAAGGCGAAATGTAGAACTGAGTGATGAAATTTTAGATAGCAGTAACAGTATCGTAACACAACAAGCAGCCAACAGAGTGTGGGCTGCACAGGCAGTGTTAAGTGAGTTATTAAATAAATAACAATGGAACAACTATTGGTAATAAAAATTGGTGGAAATGTGATTGACAATGCACCTGCATTGGAGTCTTTTCTTAAAAAATTTGCTACCATTGATGCCAAAAAAATACTGGTTCATGGGGGAGGTAAAATCGCTACAAAAATTGGCGATCAATTAGGTATTCAATCTAATTATATAAATGGCAGAAGGGTAACAGATGCGCAAACAATCGATTTGGTAACGATGGTGTATGGAGGATTGGTAAATAAAAAAATTATTGCAAAACTTCAATCTTTACAATGCAATGCTTTGGGCTTGACTGGCGCAGATGCTAATCTTATCCCGGCCGTTAAAAGGCCTTTGGTTTATTCAAAGCCTAGCTCTAGTGATGCCCGTGATGAAATAGCAGCAATCGATTACGGGTTTGTTGGAGATGTAGCTACCAATTCACTTGGTATCGAAAATTTAGAGATTTTACTTTCAAATAATTTCACCTTGGTATTTGCTCCACTAACCCATGACGGGAATGGACAAATTTTAAATACCAATGCAGATACAATTGCCTCCACTTTGGCAGTTGGATTATCAAAAAAATATTCAGTAAGATTAATTTATTGTTTTGAAAAAAAGGGAGTTTTAGAAAATGTGGAGGATACCAATTCAGTCATTCCATTAATAACAAAAGAAAAGTATGCTCAGTTGAAAGCAGAAAACAAATTGTTTGATGGTATTCTTCCAAAAATAGACAATGCATTGGATGCGATTGACAATGGGGTAAAAGAAGTATTAATTGGCGATGCGGAGGATATTTTACAAAATTGCACACTCAATACCATTGGCACTTTAATAAAATAGTATGAAAAATTTATTGTCCGATTCGGCGGTACTTTTGTTGAAACAATTGATTGCTACTCCTTCTTTCTCAAAAGAAGAGCAGGATACTGCAAACATAATTTCTACTTTTTTTGAACAACAGGGGGTCCAATATGAAAGGGTAGGGAATAACATTTATGCTAAAAACAAGCATTACAATATCAGCAAGCCAACTATTTTATTAAATTCTCACCACGATACTGTTTTCCCTAATAAAGGGTATACTTTAAACCCTTTTACTCCTTTAGAAAAAGAGGGTAAACTTTTTGGATTGGGAAGCAATGATGCAGGCGGTTGTTTAGTTTCTTTGATTGCAACTTTTATTCATTTTTATAATCAAGAAAACACTGCGTACAATATCGTATTTGCTGCAAGTGCAGAGGAAGAGATTAGCGGAGTTAATGGTATTGAACTATTATTACCCCGACTTGGTAAAATTGATTTTGGTATTGTAGGTGAACCGACTCAATTGGAAATGGCAGTGGCAGAGCGTGGATTGATGGTGATTGACTGTATCGCTCAAGGCAGGGCAGGTCATGCCGCAAGAGAGGAAGGTGAAAATGCATTGTACAAAGCAATGGAGGATATCAACTGGATCAGAAATTTCAAATTTGAAAAAGTTAGTGCCTTGTTAGGAGAATGTCGACTGTCCGTTACCGTTATAGAAACCGATAACAAACAACACAATGTAGTTCCAGGCCAATGTAAATTTGTGATGGATGCAAGGATAAATGAATTGTATAATTTTGATGAAGTTCAAGAGATATTTAAGCTACATCTAAAAAGTTCATTTCAGCCAAGGTCAACTCGGATGAAGTCAACTTCAATCGCCTTAGACCATCCTTTGGTGAAGGCGGGTATTCAATTAGGAAAGGGGTATTATGGTTCTCCTACTACTTCTGATAAGGCATTGATGCCTTTTCCTACTTTAAAAATGGGACCAGGTGATAGTGCTAGAAGCCATACTGCAGATGAATTTATTTATCTTAGAGAAATTGAAGAAGGAATTAATTGTTATATTCAATTAATTGAACAAATTTTATAAATACGAATGGAGCTACCCAAAATTTAGGTTGACTCCATCTTTAGCTTAAACTAATTTTAAATGAAACTCTGGCAAAAAGATATCCAATCACTACAATCAGTTGAAAAATTCACCGTGGGCAACGACCGTGAATTGGATATTTATTTAGCGCCATTTGATGTATTGGGATCTTTGGCTCATGTTAAAATGCTTGAATCTATCGGATTACTTTCTAAAGATGAATTGGATAAATTGGAACTTGAATTAAAAAATATTTATCATTTGATTCAAAAAGGAAATTTCAAATTGGATGATGGAGTGGAAGACATTCATTCACAAGTTGAATGGATGCTTACCCAAAAACTAGGTGATGTTGGAAAAAAAATTCACAGTGCTAGAAGCAGAAATGATCAAGTTTTAGTGGACTTGAAATTATTTTTGAGAAGTGAGATAGAAAAATTAGTGAGTAGCACCAAAGCTTTTTTTGATCTATTGATTCAACAAAGTGAAAAGCATAAGAATGACTTGCTTCCGGGGTATACTCATTTACAGCTGGCAATGCCCTCCTCATTCGGTCTTTGGTTTGGCGCCTATGCCGAAAGCTTAGTAGATGACCTGATAACCTTGCAAGCTGCTTTTGAAGTAGTCAATAAAAATCCGCTTGGTTCTGCAGCTGGTTATGGTTCTTCTTTTCCTATCAATAGAAAAATGACAACTGATTTACTTGGATTTGATGATTTGAATTACAATGTGGTTTATGCACAAATGGGAAGGGGGAAAACAGAAAGAATTGTTGCATCGGCACTTTCAAATATCGCTGCTACGCTTTCTAAATTAAGTATGGACGCTTGTTTATACCTCAACCAAAATTTTTCTTTTATAAGTTTCCCGGAAGAGTTAACAACAGGAAGTAGCATTATGCCGCACAAAAAAAATCCGGATGTTTTTGAACTCATTCGGTCTCATTGTAACCGTATCCAAGCATTACCCAATGAAATTATGCTGATGACTACAAATCTGCCATCAGGATACCACCGCGACCTTCAACTAATAAAGGAGCACATCATTCCTGCTTTTAAAAATTTAGAATCTTGTATAGAAATGAGCGGTTTGATGATTGCCAATATGGTTGTAAAAAAGGACTTGTTGTTGAATAAACAGTATCAATATCTTTTTAGTGTTGAGGAAGTGAATAAGCTTGTTTTGCAGGGTGTGCCTTTTAGGGATGCCTATAAACAGATTGGTAACGATATCGATAAAGGTAATTTTTCTTATAGTCCTTCACCAAGCCATACACATGAAGGGTCTATCGGTAATTTGCAGCACCAACAGGTAATTCTTATGATGGACAAAGTATTGTCTAGATTTAACTTTGGCAAAGTTGAAAGTGCAATGAAGCAATTATTACTTTAAATTGCACAAGAGGAAATTGTGTTGTAATGATCTTATTTTTATTTTTCTAGCGCTTTTCTAAAATTTAGATTAATCCAATAATAAAAATTGATTTTTCTTGCAGCAACAAATAATGATCGGTTCAAAGCGTTGGTCTTAGTTAAAATTTAAACCCATGGGCGAAGCCATTAAGAAAAAGAAAATTGCTTTATTTGGATCTACAGGCTCTATCGGTACCCAGGCAATAGAAGTGATCCGAGCAAATCCTACACTTTTTGAAGTGGAGATATTGACTGCCCAGACCAATCACGAACGTTTAATTTCACAAGCACTTGAATTCAATCCCAATGCAGTTGTTATTGGTGATGAGTCTAAATATCTTTTGGTTAAAGATGCCTTAAGTTCTACTGGCATCAAAGTTTTCTCAGGCGAAAATGCGTTGGTAGAGGTAGCTGATTTTGACAGCTACGATATGATGTTGGCGGGCATTGTAGGTTTTGCAGGATTAAAGCCTACACTAAAAGCAGTAGAAAAAGGCAAGGCAATTGGATTAGCCAATAAGGAGACCTTGGTAGTGGCGGGAGACATTGTAATGGGTATGGCAATAAAACATCGGGCTCCTATTATTCCTGTCGATAGTGAACATTCTGCGATATTTCAATGCTTGGTAGGTGAGGGTAGAAATGAAATCGAGAAAATTATTTTAACTGCAAGTGGCGGTCCTTTCATAGGTAAAAAACCTAATTTTTTAGTCAATGTAAAAAGAGATCATGCACTTAGTCACCCTAATTGGGAAATGGGTGCCAAGATTTCTATCGATTCTTCTACCTTGATGAATAAAGGGCTTGAAATGATTGAAGCGAAGTGGCTATTTAATTTGAGGCCTGATCAAATTCAAGTGGTGATTCACCAGCAAAGTATTATACATAGCATGATTCAATTTGAGGACGGAAGTATAAAAGCTCAAATGGGTTTGCCTGATATGAAATTACCGATACAATATGCAATGGCATTTCCTCAGCGTATTAAAAATGATTTTCCAAGACTTGATTTTAGAAAGTATCCTTCCCTGTCATTTGATGAGCCAGATGTTAAAACTTTCCGAAATTTAGCACTTGCAACAGAGGCTATGTTTAAAGGAGGTAATTTACCTTGTATCATGAATGCAGCGAATGAAATTGCCGTCTGGGCCTTTTTACACAACCGTATCGGCTTTCTTGACATGACTGCAGTAGTTGAAAAAACGATGCAGCAAATTTCGTTTATAGAAAAACCCACACTAGAAGAATATTTTGAAAGCGATGGCGAAGCACGTAATTTTGCTGCTTCTTTGATAAAATTGTGAGTTCTTTCTTGTTCCTATTTTTTTGTTTAGGGACATTTTTTATCATTTAAATTTTAATAAAAATTAAATCAATCCTAGTAAAGGAAAACTATATTATGACACTATTATCAATCAATTGGGGAAATGTAGGGATGCAGGTTTTTTATCTTATTTTATCTTTGTCAATCCTTGTTATTCTCCATGAATTCGGGCACTTTATTACAGCAAAATGGTTTGGATGTAGAGTAGAAAAATTCTATCTTTTTTTTAATCCTTATTTTTCTTTGTTCAAAAAGAAAATAGGAGATACTGAATATGGAGTGGGTTGGTTGCCCTTGGGCGGTTATGTAAAAATATCAGGAATGATTGATGAGAGTATGGATAAAGAGGCGATGCAATTGCCCCCTCAAACATATGAATTCCGAAGCAAACCTGCATGGCAAAGGCTCATTATAATGATAGGTGGTGTTGTTGTAAATGTTTTGCTTGCCTTTTTAATCTATGCAATGGTATTGTTTGTTTGGGGTGAACAAAAGGTTCCCATATCAACTGTAAAAAATGGCATTTGGCTACAGGACAGCGTTTTATTTGATTTAAAAATCCGCAATGGTGATAAAATCATAGCTGTTGATGGTACACCAATTCAATACTTTGAAGATATTCAACCCAAATTATTATTGGCAAAAAATATTACAATAGAAAGGAATGGGGTATCAAGCAATATAGACTTTCCAGTAAATTTTATAGAGCGTTTGGTTGAAAGTAAGCGAAGGGCTGGAATGTTATTGATGCAAAGAATACCCGCCTATATTGGTGAGTATGGTTCAAAGGATACCTCTAATGGAAAAAAAGCGGGGATTCAACCTTTGGATAAAATCATTTCAATTGATTCTGTTCCTGTATTATTTTATGATGAAATGTCTTCTGTATTGGCTTCAAAAAAAAATCAATCGGTAACGCTTCAAATAGATAGAAAAGGCACGGCTATAAACTTAGTAGCCAATGTAAATGCAGAAGGTAAAATAGGACTTCCTCCATTGTCGCTAGATCAATATGACAGTTTGGGTGTATTTAAGTTGGAGCGAAAAAAATATGGATTTTTCCAAGCTATTCCGGCGGGTATTTCCATGGCTTTGGGAAAATTAAAATTTTATATTGATCAGTTTAAATTAATTCTAAATCCTGAAACAGGTGCCTACAAAGGATTGGGCGGATTTAAATCGATGGGTTCTATATTTCCTACAGAGTGGGGACAGTGGGAGGCTTTCTGGAGAATCACTGGCTTCTTATCAATTGTTCTTGCCTTTATGAATTTATTACCGATACCCGCTTTGGATGGAGGACATGTAGTTTTTACACTTATAGAAATGATTACTGGAAGAAAACCTAGCGATAAATTTTTAGAATATGCTCAAATAGTTGGGATGGTATTGTTGCTAGCTTTGATGCTATTTGCCAATGGCAATGACTGGTTTGGATGGGGAAAAGGAAAATAGGAAAAATTAAAAATCAATAAAAAAAGAGAAGGATATTTTCCTTCTCTTTTTTTATTGAAATAAAGTATACATAATTATTTAAAAAAAAATCTGAATAATTTTAATAAAATAAAGGCCGTCGCTTAAATAGTTGATCCTCAAAAATTTGGCTTAAGCATTTTGGAATAATTGAAGTTTGAACGCCCTCGAATAAAAAGTGCTAGAAATTTTAAATATCAGACGTTAAAAAATCAAGGCTGTTTGAGCCAACATTACCTTCAAAGTATTTTACTCTACTGGCGAGTTCCTTGATTTTAGTCTGATATTTAAAATTTCAGCCTTTTTATTCGCAGGCTTGATTTTTTTTGTTACTTTTTTGCATCAAGGCAAAAAAGTAAAAGCACTCTATTCCAGACGGAATCACAAACTTAAAAAGCAAATTTTATTTTATAAAAAATAAAAATAAATTATTAAAAAATTTGACAGATTATATGGCAGTCCTTTATCGATCAATTTTGATCAAAAGCCCAACCGAAAGTGTGCTTAATACTTTTAAGAATCGACTAAATAGTTATTTTAAAAATTGCCTTTAACTCCTCCGCCTCTTCTGGCTTCATCTTTCCACCTAGTACCAGTCTTAGTTGCCTTCTTCTAAGGGCACCTTCAAATAGTTCCTTCTCGCCAGGAGTTTCTGCAATCACTTGGTGAACGGCTTGCGGCTTGCTATTGGCATCTAATGCTACAAACGTAAAATATGCTTCGTTGCTTTTATATTTATTTTGTTGAATTACATTTTCTCCCCAAACTTTTATATGTACTTCCATACTGGTTGTAAATGCCCTAGTAACCTTCGCTTCTATGTGAACCACATTACCCAGTTTGATGGGGTTTTTAAAGGAAATATTATCAACTGAAGCAGTTACCACTGGAGCACCACTATGCTTCATTGCGGCAAGGGCAGAAGCAATATCCATCCAGTACATCAATCGTCCACCCATTAAGTTGCCAAAACTGTTGGTGTCATTGGGTAATACAAGTTCAGTCATCACTACAACTGATTCGCTCGCCTTTTTTTCCATCTTTATAAATTTTAGTAAAGGTAATCCGAATGTCTGAAGTATTGAATTGAAATCATTTTAATTAATTTCAGAATTTAAACAAATTCAATACCATTTTGTTAGTATAAAAAAACTTGAATAATGGAAACATTGAATGGTAAAAATATCTTATTAGTAGGTGCTACGGGTGGTATAGGGTCTGAATTAGCAAAATTATTAGCAGGTAGTGGTGCACGTTTATTTTTAACTGGAAGGAATGCTGAAAAGCTAGCACTAGTTGCCAATGACTGTGGGGTTCCAACCGAAAGAACGTTTACAATGGATATTTCCCAACCTTTTGCAGTCAATGCAATGAAAGAAAAGTATTTTGAGCAAATGCTTTCTATTGATATTCTAATCAATACTGCTGGAATTGGAATTATAAAATCGATGGAAACACTTTCCGAGGACGATTTCATGAAGTCTTTACATTATAATTTATACGGTCCTTTTTTATTAATTAAGGCATTTTTGCCTACAATGAAAGAAATTAAAAAAGGACTTATTATTAATATTCCGGGTGTATTAGGAAAAGTGCCAATGGCTGGAGCTGCTGCTTACAGCGCCAGTAAATACGGGCTAGTTGGTATGATGCAAAGCATTCGAGAAGAGCTTAAACGAACCGACATTAGAATCACGAATTTGTTTTTAGGCGGAGTGGATTCTTCATTCTGGGATACCATTGATTTAAAAGTACAAAGAGATAAAATGATTCAATCAGTAGAGGCGGCAAAAACTATCTGGTTTTTATGTCAACAACCTTCTAGTGGTGTTGTAAGTGAAATTGTTTTACAGCCATTCAATCACCAGGCAATATAAATTATTGACTATTGTCAGTCATAGGATTGCTTAACTTCGTGCATCATTATTTTTTATGTCTACAAGCACTACCATTTCTTTTGACAATACAGAATATGCATTTGAGTATAAAAAAAATTCAGAGTTAAAAAATGCACATTTTTTATTTTCAGTAATTGGAAAGCCTTGGTTGGTTAATCTTGCTCTAAAATTGACACCATGGGCCATTAAATGGAACCTTCCATTTGTAAAATTAATTCTTCGAAAAACAATTTTTCAGCAATTTGTAGGAGGGCAAAATTTAGAAGAAACAGCAGGGGTGGTAAGTACGCTAAATTCTCACAATGTTCAAGTAATATTAGATTATGGTGTAGAAGGAGGTGAAGATGGTGAACAGGGATTTGATTGCTCTGCTAGAGAATTTATTAAGGTAATAGATTACGCTGCTAAGCAAGATAATATTCCTTTTATGAGTATTAAAGTAACGGGGCTATCTAGGTTTGCTCTGTTAGAAAAAATAGATACTTTGATGAATCATTCTGAAGGGTCATTAATGGATGGTTATTTAAAAGCAATCGAACTTTTAAGTCATGAAGAAAAACAGGAATGGGAAAAAGTTAAAAATCGACTGCATACTATTTGTGAAAAGGCAAGTAAAAATAAAGTAGGTGTATTAATCGATGCAGAAGAAACTTGGATTCAAGATCCAGTAGATGCATTGACTCTTTCAATGATGGATTTATTTAATAGAGATAGCATAGTGGTGTATAATACTTTGCAATTATACAGAATCGATCGATTACAATTTTTAAAGGATTGTCATGAAGCTGCGGTGGAAAGAGGTTTTATATTAGGAGTGAAATTAGTGAGGGGCGCCTACATGGAAAATGAGCGCAAGCGTGCAGCTCAAATGAATTACCCTTCTCCCATTCAAGTGAATAAAGAAAATTGCGACAGAGATTTTAACGATGCAATCGAATTTTCGATCCTTCACATTAATAAAATTTCAGTCATTGTTGCTTCCCACAATGAGCAAAGTAATTTATATAGCACGCAACTCTTGGCTGAAAATGGGTTATCATCGAACCATCCTCATGTTCATTTTTCCCAGCTTTATGGCATGAGTGATAATATTACTTTTAATCTTGCCAAAGCGGGCTACTCAGTTAGCAAGTACTTACCTTTTGGTCCAATCAAAGACGTAGTGCCATACCTCATGAGACGTGCTCAAGAAAATAGTTCTGTGAGTGGTCAGATGGGAAGGGAATTAGGCTTACTTAAAAAGGAGATTAACAGAAGAAAGCATTTTTAAATAATTCAAAAAGTTTTTTGTTTTGAATTCTATTTTATTAACTTACATTTAATAAAAATATAATTATGACAGAGAATAATCCTATTGAATTAAACAGTGATGGTAAGCAAGTAATACCTTCTGGTATTAACACTTTAACCATTTTAACTTTTATTGGATCAGGACTATCGTTGGTTTTTGTGGGGCTAACCCCCTTCATCAACAAGCTTTTTTTAGGCTTTATGGATAAAGCCAAAACTTCTGGAACAGAACTTACAGCTAAACAATTGGCTGATATTGAAAAAGGTAAAGCTGTAATGGAACTCACCGCTGCCAATATGATTCCTTTAATGGTTATTGGTTTGGTGAGTATTGCATTGTGTGTTTTAGGTGCCGTTTGGATGCGAAAGCTTAAAAGAGATGGATTTTGGATATATGTTGGAGGAGAATTATTACCAGTGGTAGGTAATTTTATTTTATTAGGAAATGACCAATTCACAGGTGTTACCAGTGTACTGATGGCGGTGGCTTTACCATTGGTTTTTATTGCTTTGTATTTTCGTCAAATGAAATACTTAATAAAGTAGTTGTAAGAAAATTAAATTGAATAGTTGGGATAAAAATTAATCTTTTAAAATTGAATTGCCCTAGTAGTTACTCCATTTAGGATTTTAATAAAATAGAGGTGTTTGTTTTCAATATAATCTGGAACCTTGTTTTCTTTGTTTAGAAAAACAGGTCGAAAATTGTAATCGGAGAACACTTTAAAAGGGCTGTCATTGAGGTGACTTAAAAAGTCATTTGGAAAAGTTGTTAAAAGTTTGATGAAGCGTTGGGTGGACTCAAAGCCTTTAAAAACCATATCAGAAGGTTTTCCTTTGTATTTCTCACCAAAGCCTGCTATCAATAATTTACTATTGTTATCCCATCTTGAATTGTAATAAGGACTGGTAAAGTAAACGGGAAAGTCTGGATACAAATCTTTTCTGGTAAATATTTTAAATCCATCCCAATTGGGCATTCCAATCAAAGTAATCGGGTAATATAGATGAAGGTCGAAGCAGGTAGCGGTAAGTTTGGAAGAGAAATTTTCGTCCAAAGAAGCACCAATAATTATTGATTGATGAGTGCTATCTAATTTTTTTTGTAAACTCTGAGCAGTAAATATGCTGTCCAAAATGATCGTCTGGATATTGAGTATCGGCTTATGATCCACCTCATTCATTTCTTTGAAATAGCCAGCTATTTTATCCTCTTGAGGACCTTTTTTTCTGATCAACAATATTTTTTCTTTGCCGTGGTTTTGTAAAACATTAGCAAAAATTGCTTCGCAATGCGACTTTAGTGTTGAGTTTACAATTACTAAGAAAGGGTTAGCGGTAATTCCTCCATCATTTGGGTAAGTGGAAGAGATGAACGGAATATTTTTTGTTAATGCAAAGGAGGCTAGCTGTTTAAACTCTAAATCTTTTACTGATCCAATGATTAAATCAAGAGAATCAATTTTATTTAATTTTATAAGCTGATCTAAAGACAGGTCTTTAGATTTAGTATCAAAAATATGTACATTTATTAATTGGTTCGGTATTGCCAAAGAGTCAAGTGCAATCTTAGCTCCATTAATGAAATCAATAGAAGGTTTGGCAAAACGGGGGAGCTCAAGATTTTTTCTGAATTTCCCTTCTGTTGTAAAAATCGAATCAAGGTAGAGTGGCGCAAAAATACCCACTCGATAAATTTTTACATTTTTGATGGGAGCTTTTTGTGAAAAAGATGCTTGCGACAATGAAATTGTCAGAAACATTGCCATCAAGGGTTGTAAAAACTTTTTCATATTTTTTTTGATTCAATTTCAATTCAACAAATCTTCTAGTTGACATCGATTATTCCCATTCAATAGTTGCCGGAGGTTTGCTACTGATATCATAGACCACTCTATTGATACCTCTAACATTATTGATTATCTCATTAGAAATATCTGCTAAAAAATCATAGGGTAGATGGGCCCAATCAGCTGTCATACCATCTACAGAAGTAACTGCTCTGAGGGCAATAGTAAATTCATAAGTTCGTTCATCACCCATTACGCCTACACTTTTAACAGGAAGTAAAATCGTGCCAGCTTGCCAAATGCTAGAGTATAAGTTTGATTTTTTTAGTCCATTCGTATAAATAGCATCTGCTTCTTGAAGTAAAAGTACTTTTTCTTCAGTCACCTCCCCCAAAATTCGAATACCAAGTCCTGGACCTGGAAAAGGGTGTCTATAAAGCATATCGTAAGGTATTCCTAATTCCAATCCAACTTTCCGAACTTCATCTTTGAAAAGTGACCGCAATGGTTCTACTAACGATAATTTCATTGTTGCAGGAAGGCCTCCAACATTGTGATGAGATTTAATGGTAGCAGATGGACCATGAACAGAGGCAGATTCAATTACGTCGGGATAAATAGTTCCCTGACCCAAAAAGTCAATATTTTCGATTCGATTGGCTTCCTGATCAAAAATTTCTATAAAGCCTTTTCCTATGATTTTCCTTTTTTCTTCAGGATCTGTTTTTCCAGCAAGGCGGGTATAAAAATGTTCTCTCGCATTGATTCCTTTTACGTTTAAACCCAGTTGGGCATACATTTCTATCACCTGCTCAAACTCATTTTTGCGCAAAACGCCATTGTCTACAAAAATGCCAAATAAATTATCTCCACATGCTTGGTGAATGAGCGTTGCAGCAACGGTACTGTCTACACCACCACTTAAAGCCATGATTACCCGTTTGTCACCAATTTGTTTTTTTAACGCAGCAACTGTGTCGCTAATAAAATGCGCAGGTGTCCAATCTTGGGAGCAGCTGCATATTTTTAAAAGAAAATTATTGATGATTGTTTTCCCCTCGGTAGAATGATAAACCTCTGGATGAAATTGAAGACCATAGAGTGGAAATAATTTTTCATCAGATCGCTTAAATGCTGCAACAGGGATGCTGTCAGTGGTTCCTAAAATTTCAAATCCATTGGGCAATTCTTTGATGGTATCACTATGACTCATCCAGACCTGAGAAAAGGAGGAAATATCTCTTAATAAAATATCTTCTTTTACTTTCTCCAATTTTGCTCTTCCGTATTCTCTCTTTTCGCTTTTGTCAACCCTTCCACCTAATAATTTTGCAGTCAATTGTGCTCCATAGCAAACACCCAAAACTGGAACTTTCGCAGCAATTTTTTCAATATCTACAGTAGGGGCATTCGGTTCATTTACTGAAAAAGGGGAACCAGAGAGAATGACTCCTTTTAATTCAGGGCTATAAATAATTTCTTTGTGAAAAGGAGTTATTTCACAATAAACATTGGCTTCTCTTACTACCCTTGCAATTAACTGTGTGTATTGAGATCCAAAATCGAGGATGATAATTTTTTCCGTCATAGTACTGCGAAGGTAAATAATACCAATCACTTTTTGTTCCAATCACATGAATGAACGGATCAAAAACAGGTTGTATCTATTTTAAAATCATTAAAAAGCTTTTCATTCATGTCAAGCTATTTCAATTATCATAAAAACCTATAAAAGTTTCCAAATTAGATTCGAAAAAGGGGGATTTAAAATGTTATTCAGCGTATGGGAAGCCTCCACCTAGGCTTTTTATATTTCTTTAGGAATCAAAAGTGCCAAGCTGTCAGTTATAGTGTTTTGGTATTTTGTTTGCTTGGTAGTCGAAAAAAGTTATATGCAAAAAGGAAATATTCGGGTGCAAACGGAAAATATCTTTCCCATCATAAAAAAATTTCTGTACAATGAACATGATATTTTTTTAAGAGAATTGGTGAGTAATGCAGTAGATGCTACTCAAAAGTTGAAAACATTGTCTTCTTTAGGGGAAGCCAAAGGTGAGATTGGAGAGATAGGTATTTCAATAAGTATTGACAAGGATAAAAAGACAGTAACCATTTCTGATAAGGGAATTGGTATGACAGAAGAGGAGGTTGATAAATATCTTAACCAGGTAGCTTTTAGTGGAGCAGAAGAGTTTTTGGACAAATACAAGGGACAAAATGAAAATAATATAATTGGACATTTTGGATTGGGTTTTTATTCATCCTTTATGGTGAGTGAAAAAGTGGAGGTAATTTCTCGTTCTTTCAAGGAAGGTGCAAAAGCCGTTAGATGGGAGTGTGATGGCAGTCCTGAATATTTACTTGAAGAAGTTACCAAAGAGGGAAGAGGTACTGATATTGTATTGCATTTAAATGAAGAAAGCATAGAATTTTTAGAGCCTGAAAGAATTAAGACGGTGCTGGATAAATTTTGCCGCTTTCTACCAGTACCTATTTTATTTGAAGGCAAACAAATTAATAATCCTGAACCAGCTTGGACAAAAAAGCCAGCTGACTTAACTACGGAAGATTACCAAAATTTTTATAAAGAATTGTATCCATTTAATGAAGCACCCTTATTTTGGATTCATTTAAATGTAGATTATCCTTTTAATCTAACAGGAATTCTTTATTTCCCAAAAATCAAGCAATCATACGAAATACAAAAAGACAAAATACAACTTTATAGCAACCAAGTTTTTGTAACAGATGAAGTTAAAGACATTGTTCCTGAATTTTTAATGTTATTGCAAGGTGTAATTGATTCACCTGATATACCGTTGAACGTGAGTAGGAGTTATTTACAGGGTGATCCCAATGTTCGAAAAATCAATTCGCATATCACAAAAAAAGTTGCTGATAAACTAGAAGAAATTTTTAAAGTTGATCGTCCTTCTTTTGAAGAAAAATGGGAAAGTCTTGGATTGTTTGTGAAGTACGGAATGATGACAGATGATAAATTTTTAGAAAAGGCCAATAAATTTTTGATTCTCCAAAGTACGGAAGGCAAGTTTTATACTTTCGAAGAGTACAAAATGGCAACTGAAACCTTACAAAAAAACAAAGAGGGTAAGCAAGTAATTTTATATAGTACGGACCCAATTCAACAAGATGCATTTATTCAGCAAGCCAATTCCAATGGATATGTAGTATTAAAGATGGAAACGATCATTGACAATGGTTTTGTAAACCAGATGGAGATGAAGTGGGAGAATGTACAATTTGTAAGAGTGGACAGTGATATAGCAGAAAACTTGATTGACAAGCAGGAGGGTGGTGAGAGTGTTTTGAGCAAAGACGAAGAGGCTACTTTAAAAGAATTGTTTGGAATAAAAATTCCAGACTTAAATATAACAGTAGAAGTGAAAGGCTTGAGTGCAACTGCTTCTCCAGTGGTGGCAACAAGGCCTGAGTTTATGCGTCGTATGAAAGATATGGCGTCTATGCAGGGAGGAATGGGAGCTTTCTATGCAAGTATGCCCGATGAAGTCACCTTGACTGTAAACGGAAATCATCCGTTGTTTAAAAATATTTTGTCAGAACCTGTCAAAGAAAAGCAGGAAAAAATTGTTCATAATCTGGCAGACCTTGCACTTCTTTCTCAGGGTTTATTAAAGGGAAATACGCTTACCAGTTTTATCAATAGAAGTGTTGATTTAATGAGTTAGTTTTTTGATTGAATTAACTAGCAAAATAATTTGGCTAAAAAGGGATTGTCTGAATGGACAGTCCCTTTTTTTTGTAATCTAACGGTAAAGATATTTAGGCTGAAATCAAGAAGCAGTTAATCTAATATCAATCACTTTTAATTGAAGAGTAGTATCACCGTTCCATACATTTTCGTCTAACGTAAAAATAATGTCAACAGGTTGCTTTGATTCTAATAAATGAAATTTGTCTGCCATATTAAAACCAATTCCTGTAAAGCGTAAATCATTTTGTTTAACTACAAAACGTATGTGCAAATCTTTTAAAATTTTCGAGTAACCTGTATCTATTAAATTGGTGGCCATAAATACAGGGCGCAGATTTGCCGGTCCAAAGGGTTCCATCTGACAAATTATATTGTAAAGGGGCATTGTCAATTCACTAAAAGAAATGGGACTATCGATTATGATTTCTGGTATTAAAAGATTATCTGTTATGGTGGCAGCTACTACTTCTTCAAATTTATTGGCAAAGGCTTCCACATTTTCTGGAAGCATCGAAAGTCCTGCTGCAGCAAAGTGCCCTCCATATCCAAGCAGATAATCCTTGCAAGCATAAATTGCTTCGTATAAATTGAAGCCCACAACGCTTCTAGCACTTCCCGAAACAATGCCGTCGTTGAGGGTAAGTACTACGGTTGGCCGATAATATTTTTCAGTAAGTCGGCTTGCTACAATGCCTACTACCCCTTTATGCCAATGCTCTTTAAATACCACCGTTGATTTTTTATTGAGCGATTGTGGATCCTTCTCTAATAGAGCCAGTGCTTCTTCTGTGATAGAACTATCCGCTTCTTTTCGGTCGCTGTTATCGCTGTGAAGCATTTCGGCAAATTCAAGTGCCTTGGTAGGGTCAGGTTCTATAAATAACTGCACTGCTTTTTTAGCATCATCCATTCTTCCAGCAGCATTTACCCTTGGTGCAATTACAAAAACTACATTGGTGATCGTTAGTTTACCTTTTATGCCACTTAGTTGTATTAGTGACTTTATACCATTGGAAGGATTGTTATTTATTTGCTGCATTCCATGGTATGCTAGAATTCTGTTTTCACCAATCATTGGAACGATGTCCGCTGCTATAGCGGTGGCAACAAGGTCTAAGAAATTAAAATAAAAAGATTCATTTATACCAAAGCTTTTAGCCAATGCGGTTATTAATTTAAAACCTACTCCGCATCCACAAAGATCTTTAAAGGGATAGTTGCATTCGGGTTGCTTAGGATTTAAGATGGCTACAGCATCCGGTAAAATAATATCTGGTAGATGATGATCGCAAATGATGAAATCAATACCTAATTCTTTTGCATAGCAAACTAGGTCTACCGATTTGATTCCGCAGTCCAACGCAATGATTAAATTAAACTCATTGTTTATTGCAAAATCAATACCTGCTTTGCTAATTCCATATCCTTCCCGATATCGATGTGGGATATAGAAATCAACAAGATTTGGAGAATGGATTTTGCAAATGAATTGGTACATGCATGCTACAGAAGTAGTTCCATCCACATCATAGTCACCGAAAATTAAAATCTTTTCATTTTTATTAATAGCTGCGGATATCCTTTCAACTGCCTTTTCCATATCCTTCATTAAAAAAGGATCATGTAAATCTTTTAATTGGGGACGAAAAAAAGCTTTCGATTTTTCAAAATCATCGATACCTCTTTGGACTAAAATTTTACAGAGCGTATTATTTATTTTTAGCGACTGAAAGAGTGCTTTATCTTTTTCATTGTGACCAGCTAGTATGTTCCAGCGTTTATTCATTCACGTTATTTTAAAGGTGAAAATAAATTTGAGTAAATCGATCAACTTTATTAAGTAGATCTAATACTTTCTGTCGGTCGTAAATAGTACCAGTTCTTCTAATGCTTTTCTTACTTCAGTCTCAGGAAATTCATGTAATATGGAGAGGGCTTCATTTTTATAGTCATTCATTTTTGTTGCTGCATAAGCAATACCGCCTGCTTCTACAACCGTGTCTATGACAAGTTTAACTTTTTCAGGATTTGTATTTTCATTTTTGATGATGTAAATTAATTTTCTTCTGCTAGCAGCATCAATTTTATTGAGTGTATAAATCAAAGGAAGGGTTAATTTTTTTTCCTTGATATCATTGCCAGTTGGTTTGCCAATATCCTCTTTGCCGTAATCAAAAAGATCGTCTTTAATCTGAAAAGCAATACCTACTTTTTCACCAAATAGTTTCATTTTTTCGGTAGCTATTGGATCCTTACTGGTAGTCCAAGCACCCACCGCGCAAGCAGATGATAGCAGGGAAGCCGTTTTGTTTCTGATGATCTCAAAATAGATATCTTCTTTTAAATTTAAGTTGCGGGCTTTTTCAAGTTGCATTAATTCTCCCTCACTCATTTGCCTTACTGCTTCCGATAAAATGTCTAAGTGTTCATAATCTTGATGGGAGGTGGAAAGGAGTAAACCCTTGGATAGTAAATAATCTCCAACAAGAACAGCTATTTTATTTTTCCAAATTGCATTGATAGAAAAAAAACCTCTCCTTTCTAGCGACTCATCCACTACATCATCGTGGACTAGGGTGGCGGTATGAAGTATTTCAACCAGCGCAGCAGCTCGATAAGTACTTTCATTGATTGGTCCTTGCAATTTCGCACTCAAAAAAACAAACATCGGCCTTAGTTGCTTTCCCTTTCGCTTGATAATGTACTTCATTATGCGGTCAAGCAAAGGAGTCTGACTTTTGACGGCATCGGTGAATTTTTTTTCAAAAATTTTTAATTCTTCCCCAATTATTTTGTTTACGAAGTCCATCAGCAAAAAAAAGCAATATAATTCAGTAATCAACGGCTTCAAACAAAATATTTTATTTGAAATACCCCTTCTTTGGCAATTTTTGCCAAAAAGCGTGTACAGGTGATAGTTATTAAGTCAAAATACTTTAAAAAATGATTTTTTTCTAATAATTAGCTAAATAGTAGTTAAAAAACTTTGCATATTGGATATATAATGATATTTTTGTTTTTAATTAACCTACAAGTTCAGCATTAAATAAATTTAATATTATTATTATGTCAAGTAAAAAGAACAAAATAATCTTAGGGATTTTATCTCTATTTTTAGTTTCTACAAGTTTTGCACAAATGGGTGCAGGTTACAGCATCTTTGATTCTGCAGTGATTTCTGCTAAGAACAAGCCTCAGCACAATGAATTTTTGAATAACACTTATAACTTCCCTGCTATTCCTCGTAATCAATGGGAATTTGGTGCTTCATTGGGTTCAATCGCAGTTAATGGGGACATTCCTTCTAGAGTTCCTAGTTTGGGTTTTGAAGCTCATCTTAGAAAAGCAATTGGATATACCTTCTCACTAAGGTTGCAATATACCAACGCTACTGCTTACGGTATGAATTGGACAGCTAATGACAACTACCAAAGAGATCCAGCCTGGTTATCTGCTGCAAATGGTGGTAATTTAGGTACTAAAAGTTACAATCCGATTGTTAGAAGTGCTGCAGGTGCAATTACTACTTTGAATGGTGGTGCTGCACAAGCGATCTTCCAAAATTACAAAGCTAAAATTCAAGATCTTTCTTTGCAAAGCATCGCGACTCTTTCTAATATCCGTTTCCACAAGCAAAAATCATCAGCATCAATTTATGCTGGTGCTGGTTTAGGCATTGCTTTCTGGAATACGAAGGTGAATGCTTTAGATGCTAGCGGTAACACATATGCTGCTCTTTTTTCTAGTGTAGCTTCTTCTTTCCAAAGTGCATCAGGTGTATACTCTACAAGAAAAGATCTACTAAAGACTTTAAGAGATGGAATGGATAATACTTATGAAACTCCAGCTGATCAAGGTGCATTGCGTACAGCGAAATCTGGTAGTAATTTAGTAAAACCTTCTGCTTCTATTTTATTAGGTATTGAAGTTAAATTAAGTAAAAGAGTTAATATCGCTCTAGAAGATCGTCAAACATTCGTTAAGTCTGATCTAGTTGATGGACAACAGTACCAAGCATTCCCTTATGGTGATGCTGCTAAATCAGGTGCATATGATTCATGGAATTTTTTATCATTGGGTTTAAATGTTAATGTAGGTAATAAAACTAAAACTGTTGCACCATTGTGGTGGTTGAACCCACTAGATTATGCATACAGCGAATTGAACAATCCAAAGCACATGAAATTGCCAAAGCCAGTTTTTGCTGATACAGATGGCGATGGTGTAACTGATCAATTAGATAAAGAGCCAAGTACTCCAGCAGGTTGCCCTGTTGATACTCATGGTGTAACTAGAGATACTGATGGAGATGGTGTTCCAGATTGTAAGGATAAACAATTAATCACTCCAACTGAGTGTCAACCTGTTGACGCATCTGGAGTAGGTAAATGTCCAGATCCAGCTTGCTGTAATGAGATGAAAGATTTAATTTCAAAAATGTCTCTAAAGCCAGCTTGTCCTGTAGATTATCCTAGTATTTCAATGAAATCTACTAAGTTGAGTAAAGACGCAATAGCAATGTTAGGTTCTGTTCAATCAAAATTAAAAAACAGTCCTACTTGTACTATCACGCTTACTGCTTACCCTGCAGCTTCTAAAGCTCAACAATCGGTAGCAGACAAGAAATTGGATATTATTAAGAATTATTTAGTTGAAAAATTAGGTATCAGCTCTGATAGAGTTTCTACTGAAAAAAGCATTGGAGGAGGAGATCAAAATACAATTGATATCAAATCTAACTAATCGAATAATTTTATACCAAAGCCCTCCCTCAAAAAGGGAGGGCTTTTTCGTAGTTGAAGTTTAGATTTTATATAAAATATTTATTATATATAAAAATATTTCGCATCGGTCTGCTAAAATAAATTGTAAAATAGGGCGGGCTGCCAATGAGCTTTCAAAACATTTTAGAAAATCTTAACGGCTTCTTTTTTGTCGTCTAATAATTTGACAAGATATTTGATTAGAAATCACTAATTTTGCACTCTTGTATGAGATTTTTAAAATTGTCTTTAATCGCGGTAGTAGTTTTTTTTTCACTGGAATCTTGCAGTAAATATGGCAAAATCCTGAAAAGTAAGGATGTTACCTATAAATTGAAGATGGCGGATCAGTTTTATGTGGATCATAAGTATCGCCAAGCTCAACAACTTTATGAAGAACTTTATCCTGTTTTTAAAGGAACAGATAAATTTGAAGAACTTTATTACAGGGATGCCTTTTGTTTTTATTATATGAAAGACTATAGTGATGCAGAACATTTTTTTAAGGGCTTTTTAGAGGTTTTCCCAAATAGCAGTAAAGCAGAAGAGGTTGATTTTATGCATGCCATGTGTTTTTATAAGCAGGTTTCTAAAATCGATTTAGATCAAACAAATACTGGTAAAACGATTGGGGTGATGCAGTCATTTATTAATACCCATCCAGGTTCTTTAAGAAATGAGGAGGCTTCATCCATCATTGACAAATGTAGGGTAAGAATGGAGAGCAAGGAATTGAGGGCTGCAGATCTTTATTTCAAAGTAGGACAGTACAGGGCAGCAGCTATTACTTATGCAAATGTGTTGTCTACCTTCCCTGATTCAAAGCTGGGGGATATGTACAAGCTAAGTGTGATCAAATCTTATTTCAGATTTGCGAAATTGAGTGTTATTGATAAACAACCAGAAAGGTTTGAAAAAGTGGTAACTGAGTACCAGGATTTTGCGGATCGTTTTCCAGATAGTAAGTTGCTAGCAGAAGCAAAAGAATTAAATAACTTAAGTCAAAATAATATTAAAGCAATACAATATGAGCAAATTAAGACGACAACTCAGCGCTAGTACGAGCAATGTGGTAGAGCCAAAAAGCCTGTTTGATTTAAAACAGAAAACTGGAAATTTGTATGAATCAATTGCAATCATTGCAAAACGTGCCAATCAAATTAATATCACTATTAAGGAAGAATTACACAATAAGTTAGAAGAATTTGCAAGCCATACAGATAGTTTGGAGGAAATTCATGAAAATAAAGAGCAAATAGAAATCTCAAAGGCATATGAGCGTATGCCAAATCCTGCTTTGCTGGCTTCTCAAGAATTCATAGAGGATAAGATCTATTTCCGTAAAAATGAGGAAGATTTGTTTAGCTAATTTGACTGAATAAATATTAGCAATATTTTTTAATAAGATTTTATATTTTCTACGACGGTTTAAACCGTCGTTTTTTATGTTAGAAGGAAAAAAAATATTATTGGGTGTCACAGGAAGCATTGCGGCTTACAAATCTGCTATGCTAGTTCGTTTATTAATAAAGGCAGGTGCCGAAGTGAAAGTAATATTGACCCCAGCTGCAAAAGAATTTGTATCTCCATTAACCCTTTCAACCCTTTCGCGTAATCCTGTTTTGATGGACCTTGTAAATGAAGATACATGGCAAAATCATGTTGCATTAGGAAGGTGGGCAGATATTATGCTGATTGCGCCGCTCAGCTGTAATACGCTTTCTAAAATGGCTTCAGGTACCTGCGACAATCTATTAATGGCAGTTTACCTTTCGGCTACTTGCAAAGTTGCAGTGGCTCCCGCAATGGATGAAGATATGTGGCTACATCCTGCCACTAAACGTAACCTGCAAATAATCAACAATTTTGAAAATATAGTACTTCCTGTAGATTCGGGCGAATTGGCTAGTGGATTAATAGGAGAAGGGCGAATGATGGAACCAGCTGCAATGGCTGATTGGTTGAAAAACCATTTCTCCGAAGGAATGCCTTTAAGTGGTAAGAAGGTTTTGATTACTGCGGGCCCTACCTATGAACCAATAGATCCTGTTAGATTTATTGGAAATCATTCATCTGGTAAGATGGGGTTGGCGATCGCTTTGGAATTAGAAAAACGTGGAGCGGAGGTTACGCTAATTATTGGCCCTAACTCTTTAGATATTCCAGACTATATTAAAACGATTAAAGTTCAAACTGCAGCAGAGATGTTTGAGGTCTGTAAAGACCTATTCCCCAATGTAGACATTGCAGTAATGAGTGCGGCTGTGGCAGATTTCACTCCAGTTATTAGCGCCCAAGAAAAAATAAAGAAGTCTGATGCTGATCTTTCAATTGCTTTTACTAAGACAAAGGATATTCTGAAATACCTTGGTGAGAATAAAAAATTGAGTCAATTTTTAATTGGATTTGCTTTGGAGACTTCGGACGAAGAAAATTACGCTAAGAAGAAGTTGATTGAAAAAAATGCAGACCTGATCGTATTGAACTCTTTGAATGATGAGGGTGCAGGTTTCGGATATGACACCAATAAAATAACTATTTTTAATAAACTAGGAGACGCCCAATATTTTGATACAAAATCAAAAAAAGAGGTGGCAGTGGATATTGTAAATAGTATCATTCAACTACTATAATATGTATTTCATCAGATTACTATTTTTACTTTTTTTACTGACTACTGCACATTTAGTTGGTGCCCAAGAATTGAACGCCCGCGTTACTGTAAATAGTAGCCGAATAGGGTCTACGGTCAATAAAAATGTTTTCCAAACTTTGCAAACTTCCCTCAATACCTTTCTCAATAATCGCAAATGGACCAAGGAAGTTTTTTTAGTGAATGAAAAAATTGATTGTAATTTTTTTTTAAATTTGCAAGCAACTGCTGATGCGAATGTTTATTCAGCTTCCCTTACCATTCAAGCAGCAAGACCTATATTCAATAGTTCATATGCCTCACCTATCATTAATTACCAGGACGAGGATATTTTTTTTAAATACATCGAATTTCAGCAATTGGAATTTAATGAAAACAGAGTAGGAGGCACTGAACCTTTGTCCTCTAATTTGACTGCAATTTTTGCTTATTATGTTAATATGATTATTGCTTTTGACTATGCTTCATTTTCACCTCGGGGAGGGGATGCCTATTTCTTGAAAGCACAAAATATTGTCAACAATGCTCCTGAAACTAGAGGAATCAGTGGTTGGAAGGCTTTTGACGGGAAACGCAATCGTTATTGGCTGGTAGAAAATATGCTGAATACAAGATATGCTGTCTTGCATGATGCATATTACGTTTATTATCACTTAGGAATGGATAAAATGTTTGAAGATGAAAATTCAGCGAGAGCTGAAGTATTGGCAGTATTAAATCAGTTAAATAATTTTAATGCGGACAATCAAAATACAATGATGAATCAGTTTTTTTTTCAAGGAAAGTCGAATGAGTTGATAAAAATATTTTCTAAAGCTACTCAGCAGGATAAAATTAGGGCTTCTGATATTTTACAAAAAATAGATATTACCAATGCCACTCGGTATAAAGAGGAATTACAAAAATGAAATATTTAATTTTTATTATAGGATTTTTTTTTATCGTTGGTTGTAATGACAAAACTGGAACCCCCTCAGGAGTTTTGGGAAAAGAAAAAATGCAATCCGTAATGTGGGATATTATTCGTGCTGAAGTTTTTACTGAGCAGTTTATGAAAAAGGATTCTTCAAAAAACATTGCTATGGAAAATTTGAAATTGCAGAATGCCATATTTTCTATTCACAAGGTTACCCGCAGTCAATATTTTAGAAGTTACGATTATTATATTTCCCATACCGATCTTATACGACTGGTTTTAGATAGTATGTCTGCTAAAGCTGAACGAGACCGTTTTGAATTGTATAAACCTATTGAGATAAGACTACCTGTTGAGAAATTCTCAATGTTGAAGAAAGCTGAAGTAGTGGGTCAATTTAAATACTTTTTTAGTCCATTCCTTTATAGTAATAAAAAATAAGGTTTGTCTCATTTACGAAAATGATTCTTTTATAAATGAATATTATTTTTTTATTATAACATATAATTACAATGATTTATTAGTACGATTTCTTGAAAAAATGTTTGCATTTTAGTTCTAAATAAAAAGCTTCATTTTCTTCGATGAATATTTTCAAAGAACAGTGTTATATTGCAATAAATAAAAATAACTGAATGAAGTATTTACCTTTAAATCCAAAAATATTTATACAAAATCGCAAGCGTTTTGTAGAAAAAATGGATAAAAATTCGATCGCCCTATTCAATAGCAATGACGAATTGCCTACCAATGCCGATCAGTTGTTTAAGTTCAAACAAAATTCAGATTTGATCTGGTTAACAGGAATAGAGCAGGAAGACAGTATGTTGATTTTATTTCCTGACAATCCAGATCCGAAATATAGAGAGGTGCTAGTGCTGGTGCGCCCCAATGAATTAAAAGAAAAGTGGGATGGGCATCGGCTTCGCCGAAATGAGGCAACTGCTATTTCAGGTATTCAAACCATCGTTTGGTTGGATGTATTAGATGGACTGTTACAACCATGGATTCATTTGTCGGATAATATTTATTTAAACAGCAATGAAAATGACCGCAAAGCAAATTTTGTTCCGGTAAGGGATTATCGTTATGCCGAGCAGATGAAGCAACGCTATCCATTGCATCAATATAAACGAAGTGCAAAATTGTTGAAAGACCTTCGTTCTATTAAAACTCCATTAGAAGTAGAAGTTATTCAAAAGGCAATTGATATAACAGAAAAGACCTTTAAAAGGGTACTTCAATTTATTAAGCCTGGCGTAATGGAATACGAAATTGAAGCTGAAATAATGCATTCTTTCCTAACTCAAAGATCTACCGGACCAGCTTATAGTTCAATCATCGCCAGTGGCGATCGCGCTAGAACTTTGCATTATGTTGAAAACAATCAAGTATGCAATGCAGGCGAATTAATTTTAATGGATTTTGGTGCGGAGTATGGAAACTATTGTGCTGATCTTACCCGGACTGTCCCGGTGAATGGAAAATTTACTAGCCGACAAAAAATTGTATACAATGCTTGTTTGCATTTGCATCATTACGCTGCCTCTATATTGAAGCCTGGTATAAACATTGTTGACTATACCGAAAAAGTAGGGGATGAAGCAACTAAATTATTTCAAAAAATTGGCTTGTTGCAAAAGTCGGATGTAAAAAATGAAGACTCTGAAAATAGGGCTTATAGAAAATATTTATACCATGGAATTTCACATCATTTAGGAATTGATGTTCACGATCTTGGCACTAAAACGGATCCTATAAAAGCAGGTATGGTTTTTACTGTTGAGCCAGGTATTTATATTGAAGAAGAAAATATGGGTGTTCGCATAGAAAATAATTTTTGGATTACTCGCAATGGGAATCAAGATTTGATGAAAAATATTCCCATTACAATCGAGCAGATAGAATCTTATATGAAACAAAATAAAAAATAGCACGTAATCCAATCGGTAAGATTAACCGGATTTTAATATGAAACAGATACCCAATATATTTACTTTGTTCAATCTCTTTTTTGGGTGCATTGCTATCGTACTAACCCTTCAAACTGAAAGTATTATTCTATATTCTAATGAAGAATTTACCAACAGTTTTAATATTCCTGAAAAAATGGCTTTTGCTGCATTTTTTATTTTCGCTGCTGCCTTGGTAGATTTTTTAGATGGCTTTGTGGCTAGACTTTTCAAGGTATGTTCAGAAATGGGAAAGCAGCTAGATTCCTTGGCGGATGTGGTTAGTTTTGGTGTAGCACCTGGAGTAATACTTTATCAGTTTTTGCGCATCAGTTGGATGAGAGAACAAAATGGATTGGATATTCCGATTGTTTATCTATTACCCGCATTTATTCTAAGCTGTTCTGCAGCCTATCGATTGGCCAAATTTAATATTGATACAACACAAGACTATGCTTTCAAAGGAGTACCAACACCAGGGATAGGACTTTTGATAGCCTCTTTTCCATTGATGCTGCATTATGGAGGCGGACTGATCGATGTCAATCAGTGGTTGATTAATAAATGGGTATTGTATTCTTTGATAATTATTCTCAGCTGGTTGATGGTTTGTAATTTATCGATCCTTTCACTGAAATTCAAAGATTATACTCTAAAAAACAACCTACCAAAGGTAATTTTATTCAGTATTGCAGTAATCAGCATTCCAATATTACACTGGTTGGCAATTCCAGTTATTTTCATTGCCTACATTATTTTATCTTTATTCTTCAAAAATAAATCAAACACATGATCTTCACTGCACAGGTAAAAGTAATGCCATTAAAAGAACTACTTGATCCACAAGGAAAAGCTGTATTAGGCGGCTTTAAAAATTTAGGGTTAAGTGAAATTAGCGATGTTAGAATTGGTAAAAATATTAGTCTTCAAATTGAGGCAGCAACCATAGAGAGTGCAAAACAAATAGCTGAAGATGCCGCAAAAAAGCTATTAGCAAATCCAGTCATGGAAATGTTTGAAGTGACGATTGGTTAGAAAGAAAATGTGAAAAATGAATGAGGTGCAAAGTTGTTTTACTTCTTTTGCATGGTTTTGAATTTTTAAATTGAAGAGGTTTCAAATTGTCAAGTTATGCTCTACATTGTGCCCACACCTATTGGAAACTTAGCGGATATGACTTTCCGGGCAATAGAAATTTTAAAATCGGTGGATTTAATTTTGGCTGAAGATACCAGAACATCTTCGGTATTACTTCACCATTATCAGATTCAAAAACCAATTACTCCTTATCATCAACACAATGAACATAAGGTGATTCATCATTTGGCGGAGCAGTTATTAGCGGGTAAAACCATGGCGCTACTGACTGATGCTGGTACTCCGGGAATTAGTGACCCAGCTTTTTTATTGGTAAGAGAATGCGTGAAGCAAGGCGTTAAAGTAGATTGTTTGCCGGGAGCTACCGCATTTGTTCCAGCATTGGTTAACAGTGGGCTACCGATAAATAGTTTTTGTTTTGAAGGATTTCTTCCTCTCAAAAAAGGGCGTCAAACTTTTTTGAAAAGAATGGCCAATGAGCAAAGAACCATGGTTTTTTATGAAAGTCCTGTTCGATTGCTTAGAACCTTGACAGATTTTATCAGCTATTTCGGAGAAAGTAGACAATGTTGTGTGAGTAGAGAGCTAACCAAAAAGTTTGAAGAAAACAAAAGAGGAACTTTGCAAGAAGTGCATGATTATTTCGCTACCAAAGCTGTAAAAGGAGAAATAGTAATGGTGGTGGAAGGAAAGAATGATGAATAATGAAATGATTTTTTTAATAAAATCAATGACTCGAATTTTAAAATAAAATGCTTTTCTCTTTCAAAAGATTTACTTTTTAATTCATTTACTTTATAAAGCGACATTTAAAAATCAGACTATGTATAAAATTCTTTTGCTAGTAATTTCAGGATTTCTTTTTAGTGGTTTATTGTATGCCCAGCCTAGCCGCTGGCAACAAAGGGTAAAATATACAATGAATATTGATGTAGATGCCAATAAGAACCGTTTTACGGGTAAACAAAAACTAGAATACACCAACAATTCTCCTGACGCATTAAAAAAAGTTTTCTATCATTTATATTACAATGCATTTCAGCCAAATAGCAGTATGGATGTTCGTAGCAATCATTTGGGAAAAACCATTATTAATGGCAAACCTGACTGGGATGCTAGGGTGATGGACCGTATTAGTAAGTTGACGGAGGATGAGATAGGCTATCAAAAAATAATTTCACTAAAAATGAATGGGGTCTCACAGCCTTTTAAATACGATGAAACCATCTTAGAAGTTACGCTTACACAGCCTATTGCTGCTAAGTCTAAAGTAGTTTTTGAGATGGAATTTGAAGCACAAATTCCCATTCAAATCCGAAGAACCGGTAGGGACAACCCTACAACTGGAGTAAGATACAGTATGAGTCAATGGTATCCTAAAATTTGCGAATACGATGTCGAAGGATGGCATCCTACACCTTATGTTGCAAGAGAGTTTTACGGGGTATGGGGAGATTTTGATGTTACCATTGCCATTGATAAAAGCTACAAGCTTGGCGGCACTGGAGTGTTGGTTAATGACAAGGAAATTGGATGGGGCTATGATGAACCAGGGTCTGCATTAAAGCCTATTGAAAAGGCAAAGCGCAGTTGGCATTTTGTTGGTAATAATGTGCATGATTTTGTTTGGGCTGCTGATCCTGATTACATTCATTTAGTAAGAAAAATGCCCAATGGAGGACCAATATTTCATGTGATTTATAATTACAAACACAATGATCCAAAAAATGATACCGCTTGGAATACAGTTGCTGATGCAGCAGTTTTTACATTGCCCTACATAGAGTCTAAATTCGGCAAGTACCCATATCCTCAATATTCTTTTATACAAGGGGGTGATGGAGGAATGGAGTATCCAATGGCTACTTTATTAATAGGACCTAGTTTAGGCACTGTATTTCACGAATTAATGCATACCTGGTATCAAATGATATTGGGAACCAATGAAAGTATCAATGCTTGGATGGATGAAGGGTTTGCAGATTTTTCCTCCGCTCATGTTTCGGCTTTTTATCGGGATAATTTTACAAAAGTAAAGTACAAGAATAATTCTGCCTATATCAAGACCCTTGATTCTGTCGCTGCTATATTGCCGTTGGTCCATAACGGAAGTTATCGGTCTTATTATTACTTAGCAAAAAGTGATTATCAAGAACCACTTACCACACATTCGGATCATTTTGAAACCAACTTAGGATATAGTATTTCTAGTTATTCTAAGGGTGCAGTTTTTATGGAGCAATTGGGATACATCGTAGGTGCTGAAAAGAGAGATAAAATATTGATGGAATACTACAATCAATGGCGTTTTAAACATCCCAATTCCAATGACCTAATTAAACTTGCTGAAGATATGAGTGGAATTAAACTCGATTGGTACAAGGAGTATTGGTGTAATACAATTAAGACGATTGATTACGGAATTGATAGCTTGTGGGAAGAAGGAGGCGTTTCTAAAATTAGATTGATAAGAAAAGGAAAAGTGCCGATGCCAATTGATTTTCGTCTAACCTTTAAAGATGGTAGTACCGAAATGCATTACATACCGCTTAATTTAATGTATGGCTCTAAAGCTTCAGAAAATACAAGTGAAAATAGAGAAGAGCATGCTGCTTGGAAATGGACTCATCCTACCTATATTGTTGAATTTAAAAAAAGGTTATCTGATTTAAAAAAGGCAGAAATTGATCCTTCCAAACGAATGGCAGATATCGATTTGCGCAGTAATTTATTGCAACTTAATTGGTGATAAAATTTATCTCTTAAGGTTCAATTTTCTAAACCAGTATCTTATTAATATCAGTTTTCTCTAGAATTAAAAATTGATGGAGCAAATAATCATTCGACGTGCTACAATTGCGGATGCTGTGAAGCTTTCTGCTATTTCAATTCAAACATTTTACGATACGTTTACTAGCACTTGTACCGAAGAAGATATGAATGCTTTTTTGAAAGAATGTTTCAATCTTAAACAAGTTCAATCAGAATTAAATAATCAGAATGATTATTATTATCTAGCAGAATTAAATGGTAGAGTAGTTGGTTATTGTCGTTGGATGGAGGATTATAGTAACTTTCCTCTTATGAAACAATGGAAGTCGTTGGAGTTGAAAAGAATTTATGTGTTAGAGGAATTTCATGGAAAAGGGGTAGCTCAGCAATTAATGGACTTTGTGATACAGTCTGCTCAAGCCAATCAATATCAAGTGGTTTGGCTAGGAGTTTGGGAACATAATTATCGCGCACAAAAATTTTATGAAAAATACTCATTTGTTCATTCTGGACATACACACGATTTTCCAATTGGAAGTACACCACAAACTGATTGCTGGTTCTGGAGATTTTTGTAACCAATGGTTATACCATTGCTTTTAATAATTAATTATTTTGGATGGCAATGGTAGGTATTTAAAATTAATTGTTGGAATCGAATGAATACAATCTTCCCGAGCTATTATACTAAATAGTTACCTTCCATAAAAAGCATTTACGGCTTCAATTCTGTTACTTACGTGGAGTTTTTCGTAAATATGATAAACATGTTTACGAACGGTTTGAGGGCTAATAAATACTTTTTCTGCTATTTCTTTATAGGTAAGACCCTTAGAAAGCATTTCAAGAATTTCTTTTTCTCTATTTGACAATAAATTGAGTGAATCATTTACTGTTGTTTTATTAGAAGTGCTTTGGAAATGTGTAACCACTTTTCTGGCTATCTGACTACTCATTGGAGAACCTCCATCTTGAAGTTCTTTTATTGCAGTTAATAATTTATCTGGGGCTGTTTTTTTTAGGATGTAACCGCTGGCACCAGCACTCAAAGCTTCAAAAATCTTTTCATCTTCTTCATAAATGGTGCACATCATAAATAAGACGTCAGTCATAGTTTTTTTTAAAATTTTGACTACTTCAATACCATTGATGCCTCCTAAATTAATATCAATCAGTACAATTTCAGGCTTAATTTCTGGAATTTTTAACAAGGCATCTTCTCCACTGATATAAGACCCCGCAACCGAGTAACCTTCTGCCATTCCAATAATCTGTTCGAGCGCCTGGCGGATATCATGATTGTCTTCTACTATTGCTACTGATATATTCATTGTTGTGAAGTTCACTTATATTTCAATACAAAACAATACCCTAAATGTAGTATTTAAGAAAAGTTGGTTAAAATTTTATAGGGGAACTTGTAATAAAAATTTATCCTTAAAAAAGGGAGTATCGAATATTTTTTCGATTTCCCAAATCCTGGGTTTGCAGCCACTTTCGAAAATTTCATTCGCTAAATCTCCTCCCTTCAGACAGATGAGTCCGTTAGGCTTAGTTCCCTTTTTTAGAAGCGGCTTGCTCCAAGTCCAAAGGTCTTTTAGGGGGGCAACTGCTCTTGAAACCACTAAATCAAATTTTCTGTTTTTAATCTCCTCTGCCCTACAATGTTCTGTGCTTATATTTTGGAGTCCAATTGCAGATGCAACTTCGTTGACCACTTTTAGTTTTTTATTAATACTGTCTACCAAATGGAATTTTGTGTTTGGAAAAAAAATAGCCAGTGGTATACCTGGAAATCCACCACCACAGCCTAAATCCATGATTTCCATACCAGCCATAAATTCAAATTTTGTAGTAATAGCTAGGGAATGGAGCACATGGTGTTCATAAAAATTATCTATGTCCTTTCTTGAAATAACATTGATTTTATCATTCCATTCATTGTATAATCCTTTAAGATTGCTCAATTGCTGAACTTGTGTTTCAGTGAAGTCCGTAAAATATTTTTGAATTATTTCCATTTTTTTTAAGAGGTAACTATTGCTATTTTAAGGTATTTAAAAGTGAATGCTTATTATTTCCAGCTCGCTCTTGGTTTCATAAGCAATGTAATGGAAAAGATGAAATAATAAAAAAACATCCAAAGATCTAATAATATAAAAAATGGAAAGAGGTCTTTTTCATTCAATTTTTTCATTGAAGGATACAATATGATTATCTGAATAATAAAACGAATAAAAAATACTAGTAAACTCCATTGCCAACTATAAAAAGCTATAGCAGTTATAAGTATTGGGAAAAATAAAAAGTGTGAAAGAGAATAAAGTCCTAATAAAAATTTGTGTAAGGGTTTATAATACTTCGCAGTGCTGTAATGTCTTCTTTTTTGTTTTATCCATTGATTCCAGTTACTAGGAGAGTCGCTTAAAGTGAAGGCTTCTGGAGAAATATTTATTTTAGTGTTATTTTTGGTTGCAGCAGTATTAATGAATAAATCATCATCACCACTTGAAATGTGATTGAATGAAGAGAATCCTTTGTGTCTAAAAAAAATCACTTTTTTATAACTTAAATTTCTACCTACTCCCATGTAGGGCTTTCCAGCCAATGCATAAGAAAGATATTGTAAGGCAGTATGAAAAGTCTCCCATCGAATGAGTCGATTGAGTAAGCCTTTCTTTTTATGGTAAGCGCCATATCCTAATACAATCTCGGTTGAGTCGTCATAGCTTTCTTGTATTTTTTCTATCCAATGCTCGCTCGATGGAACGCAGTCTGCATCTGTGAGTAATACGATTTCATGTTTTGCAGTCTTGATTCCAACACTTAAAGGAAATTTTTTCCCTGGAATCATTTTTGCTTCTTGTTTTAATTCTACTATTTTCAAATGTTTGAAATTTCGTTCAAATTCTTCTAATAGATATTTGCTGTCATCAAATGAGTTGTCATTTACTACGATTACTTCATGGGTAGTTGAATAAGCTTGAACCAATGAACCTGGAAGATTTTTAGCGAGATTGGCTGCTTCATCTCTAGCACAAATAATAACCGAAACGGGATGAGTCTGTGTAATGTTTTTTGTAGGATTTTTGAAAAAAGCCAATCGGGAAAAGAAAAAAAGATAGTAGAAAACTTGAATGGCGGTGATGCTACAAAGTACAATGAAAATAATCTCCTGCCAATTCAGAAGAAAGTTAGTTAGGTTCATAGTTGCAAAAATAAGGGATATTGAAAGGTAAGCACCTTTTTATACCTTGAATCTTATAAAACAGTACTCTTTTCAAATGATCGTTTTATCAGTCTTAATAAGCTTATCATAAAAGTGAGGGTCTATTTAATAAAATAAACAATATTTTTGTATCCCGACTTTATTGTGGGTAATATTTTATGGCATCACTTCAGTTTGAATTACAATTTACCGATACTCATTCCAAAGCGAGAGCGGCCAAAATAATTACCGATCACGGTGAAATACAGACTCCTATTTTTATGCCTGTGGGTACTGTTGGAAGTGTAAAAACCATTACTCAGCAACAATTAAAAAAGGACGTAAATGCAAAAATTATCTTGGGTAATACCTATCATTTATTTTTAAGACCAGGTTTGGAAACTTTAGAGGCTGCAGGAGGTTTGCATTCATTTATGGGTTGGGATCTACCTATATTAACTGACAGTGGAGGCTACCAGGTTTTTTCATTGGCTAATAATAGAAAGATTAATGAGGAAGGGGTGATTTTTCAATCCCATATTGATGGAAGTAAGCATTTGTTTACACCAGAGAAAGTAATGGATATTCAGCGGGTTATTGGAGCAGATATATTGATGGCTTTTGATGAATGTCCTCCTTATCCAAGTGATTATGCATATGCTCAAAAGAGTATGGAACTTACCCATCGCTGGCTAGATAGATGTATCCATCGATTCAATGAAACTCCTGATAAATATGGGTATACTCAAAATCTTTTTCCAATAGTGCAGGGGAGTACCTTTAAGGATTTACGAAAAGCATCGAGTGAGTTCATTGCATCCAAAAATGCGCCAGGCAATGCTATTGGTGGATTAAGTGTAGGTGAGCCAGTAGAGATGATGTACGAATTTACAGCACTTTGTTGTGAAATTTTACCTGTTCAAAAGCCACGATATCTTATGGGTGTTGGCACTCCCTGGAATATTTTGGAATGTATTGCACTAGGTATCGATATGTTTGATTGCGTAATGCCTACCCGTAATGGCAGAAATGCAATGCTATTTACAAGCAAGGGTGTAATTAATATTGATAATAAAAAGTGGGAAAGAGATTTTTCTGTTCTCGATGATGGTATCGATTGTGAGATAAGTAATTATTACAGTAAGGCATACCTTCGACACCTAATTAAAGCAAAAGAAATGTTAGGGCTTACCATTGCCAGTATCCACAACTTGGCTTTTTATCTTTGGTTGGTGAAACAAGCGAGGGAACACATTATTGCAGGTGATTTTAACCAATGGAAATCAGAAATGGTAATACGTTTACAGCATCGGTTATAAGTTTTTTAAATAGCGCTCACCTCAATTTTTCAAGCTGCTTGATTTAGTTTAGTTTTGTTTAGATATCATACAATGAAAAAAATAGACAGCTACATACTGAAAAAATTCCTGAGTACTTTTTTATTTTGTTTGCTCTTGTTTACGGCATTGGTTGTAGTAATAGATATCAGTGAAAAGACGAATGATTTTGTGAAGTCTAAGTTGCCTGTAAGTACCATTATTACCGATTATTATTTTGGACTTGTTCCGCGAATAGACGCAATGCTTTTTCCTTTGTTTGTGTTTATTGCGGTTATATTTTTTACGGCAAAGATGGCCGAACGTTCGGAAGTAATAGCTATTTTAAGTAGTGGAGTAAGTTTTCGGCGTTTTCTTTTTCCTTACTGGTTAGGGAGTGTATTTTTGGCAATTTGTCTTTGGCTGATATACCAATTTGTTTTGCCCAAGGCCAATGCTATCTGGGGTATTTTCGAAGCAAAATACGTAGATTATTCTCCAACTGAGACCAGGGCCTTTCCCCAGAATTATTATTTCCGATTGGATTCTAATTCATATGCTGGTATAAAATATTATGATACTAGTACAAAGGCTGGTAGTAATTTTTTTATTCAAAAATTTGAAAACAATCGGTTAAAGTATAATATCCGAGCAGAAAATATTTCATGGGATACGGCTTCTAAAAAATGGAGAATGAGTAATGTATTTGAGCGCAGTTTTGCCGATCAAAAAGAAACACTGACTCGTTATTCAACACTTCTGATATCCTATAATTTTAAACCAGTTGATTTAAAAAGGGATGATTATTTAAAGGATCGACTTCCCACACCCGAATTAAAAGAGCATATTAAAAAGGAACAGATGAGGGGCTCCGAAGGGATTAATTCACTATTAGTAGAAAGGTATAGCAGAGACGCTATTCCTGTATCTGTTGTAATACTTTCAATGATTGGTGTTTGTCTTGCCTCCCAAAAAGTTAGGGGAGGTAGCGGATTTCATTTGGCTATTGGGGTAATTTTGAGTATGGTTTATATTTTATCGGGAAGATTTTCACTCGTATTTGCGACCAAAGGTAATTTCACTCCTTTTCTTGCAGCCTGGCTCCCCAACCTTATTTTCGGACTGCTAGCCTATTTTTTTTATAGAAGGGCTGCAAGGTAAATTGTAAGTAGATTAATTATTTCCCTTTCTTAACCTTTTGAAATTTTATTATAACTAGTAGCAATTCCTTTGATCAGCGAAGAGCTAAATCCTTGATGCTCCATTTCATTCAATCCTGCAATGGTGCATCCTTTGGGCGTTGTTACTTTATCAATTTCTTGTTCTGGGTGAGTGCCATTTTGCAATAATAATTCTGATGCACCTTTTACAGTTTGAGCAACAATCAGATTGGCAGTAGTCGCATCAAATCCTATTTCTATTCCACCCTGAATATTTGCGCGAATATATCGCATTGCATAGGCTGTTCCACAAGCACCTAATACGGTGGCAGCATCCATTAATTTTTCATTGATCATGGCTACTTTTCCTAAAGTGGAAAATAACTCATTTACAAAATTAATTTGCACATCAGTAGCATTGATATAACTTATACAAGTCATGCTTTGCTGAATTGCAACAGCAGTATTTGGCATTGCTCTAAAAATAGGAATTTTCTTTTTGATCGTCGTTTCAATCTCTTCCATGAGTACTCCTGTTACCACAGAAACTAGTAGGTGTTTTGCAGTGAGATCTTTTTTTAATCCAATTAATATTTCACTAATCTGAAATGGCTTTATCGCTAAAATAACCAATTCGCAATTTTTTATTGCTTTTGAATTATCAGAACTTACCTGAACACCTTTGTTAGCAAGATGTTTGAGGGTTGCTGTATTTCTTTTAGTAATTGTAATGTCAGTAGGTTTACAAAATTTACTTTTAATCAAACCTTCTGCAATTGCACTTCCTAAATTTCCTCCTCCGATAATGGCGATTTTTTTACTCATGGCATTAGTGGTTAGTGGTTCTATTTTATTCGTAAATTTTTATCTCCCACCTTACCAACTAATTTTGTAAGATGTTTCATTATAAATAACCAGGTTTAACTTATTTGTGTTACAAGTATTTGAATTTATAGTGCAACCAATGCTTGTTCAGATTCATGGCCTGCTAAAAGATTCCCAATTGCCTGATCATATTTTTTATTCCAATCTTTAATATCTCCCCAGTTTTCATTGTCGATCTGAATAGAACTTTCTGTTACATGACCTAACAATTCAAATGATGCATTGGAGGCTTTTAAACTTGCCTCAAAAGCTGCTACCTGATTGGAGGCTACCGTTACAATTACTCTACTCTGAGCTTCTCCAAAAAGCCAAGCATCTTTTCTGAAATTTTTATTGGTGTTAATTTCAAATCCAAGGTTTCTGTTAAATCCACTTTCAGTAAGTGTAATAAATATTCCCCCTTCACTTACATCATGGGCTGAACAAATCAATTGATCTTGAATTGTCTTTTCAATTACACGGTGTAAATCAAATTCTTCATTCAATTCAAAATGTGGAGCTGGACTAAACTCAACTCCATGTATTTTGTGGAGGTACTCTGATGAATTAATATCGTTGCTACTTTTTCCAATTAGATAAATTGAATCACCTGAATTTTTAAAATCCATGGTCATTTTTTTATGGGGATTATCCAATAATCCAACCATACCAATTGTGGGGGTAGGGTATACAGGTCCATCAGGTGACTGGTTGTAAAAACTTACATTACCACCAGTTACGGGAGTGTCAAACTTCACACAGGCTTCTCCCATTCCTTTGATGGCATTTACAAATTGATAATACACTTCTGGATTGTAGGGGTTACCAAAATTTAGACAGTTGGTAACACCTAATGGTTGGCCACCACTGCAGACAATATTTCTCGCAGCTTCAGCCACTGCTATCATTGCTCCTTTGTAAGGATCAGCAAATACATAGCGACTGTTACAATCGGTAGTTAACGCAAGTGCTTTGTTGGTAGGTTTTGCTAGTACAATGGCAGCATCGCTTGGCTCATTGGTACTGCAAGTGCCAGCACCCACCATGCTATCGTATTGGGTATATATCCAGCGCTTGCTTGCAATGTTTGGAATTTGAATGAGTTGCTCTGCTACCTTTTTTAATTCGGTTGGTTCTACAATTTTAGTAGCATCAAATGCTAAAATATTTTCCATGTATTTTGGAACTGAATACTCTCTATCATATACCGGAGCACCTCCTCCTAATACCAATTCAACTGCGGGAAGCGTTGCTTCTAACACGCCGTTCATATGAAATTCGAGCATACCTCCTTCGGTCACTTCGCCAATCTCACTGCAAGGAAGATCCCATTTCTCAAATATTTTAACAACTTCTTGCTCTTTTCCTTTTTCAACTACCATCAGCATTCTTTCCTGGCTCTCACTAAGTAGTAATTCCCATGCTTTCATATTTTGCTGGCGCATTGGTACTTTGTCAAGATAAATTTTCATACCCGAATTTCCTTTCGCACTCATTTCTGCTGTTGAGCAGATTATTCCAGCTGCCCCCATATCCTGCATTCCAACGATTGCGCCTGTCTTGATAACTTCTAAGCAGGCTTCTAATAGTTTCTTTTCTTGAAATGGATCACCTACTTGAACAGCAGGAAGATCTTCAACACTGTCTGCAGTAATATTGGCCGATGCAAAGGAGGCTCCACCAATACCATCTTTTCCGGTAGCACTGCCAACAAAGAATACTGGATTACCTTTACCTTCAGCCGTGGCAGATATTGTATTGCCATTTTTTAAAATACCCACACTCATGGCATTTACGAGTGGATTGGTATGATAGCAGTTTTCAAAATAAATTTCTCCGCCTACTGTTGGCACTCCAAAGCAGTTACCATAATGACCAATTCCATGAACGACACCTGCTAGAAGATGCTGGGTCTTTGCCTCGGTTAAATTTCCAAATCTTAAAGAATTTAGTGAAGCAATGGGTCTGGCACCCATCGTGAAAATATCTCTGTGTATACCTCCTACACCAGTAGCAGATCCCTGGAACGGCTCAATGGCACTGGGATGGTTGTGACTTTCTATTTTAAATACCACTCCATATCCGTCTCCAATATCCATCAGACCCGCATTTTCTTCACCTGCTTTTACCAACATTTTTTTGCCATCCCTAGGTAAAGTTTTTAACCATTTGATAGAGTTCTTATAACTACAATGCTCGCTCCACATAGCGCTAAAGCAACATAGTTCAGTAAAATTGGGTAATCGCCCTAGCTTTTTCTGTATCAAAGTAAATTCTTCTGCTGTAAGCCGAAGTTGTTCTGCGGTAGTAACTGTTATTTCCATAATTATATCAAAGTGCGAAAGTACAACCTGTATTTCTTTTTTGAAGAACTGTTCAATAATATTTTAACTTATTTATTATTATAATTTTTCCTTCACCCATTATTATAGGCGAAGATAGTTTGTAGGCAAAAAATTGAGCTAGCGATTGAATGATTCAAACCTAATTTTAATAATTTAAAAAATGGATGCATCATTAAAAACCGATTTATTTTTTCATCCGATAACTCTTGATTACGGTTTTAAAAAAATATCAATCTCTTTTAATTTAGAACAATACCTAGTCCGCTAAGAAGTCATTAAAATATTTTATAACATTTGCAATATTCTCTATTTTGCTATAAAAATCGGTTAATTTTTTCCAAAATCTCAAATATGGATAAATATTACCGTATTTTTAGGATTAAATCTTAAAAACTATGCAATCATTACGCTTTAAAGCAATCGAAAACTTGCGGTCTAATCCTGAAGTTACTGTAAAATCCTCAGTGAAGATTACCGGAATTTTTGGTGAAAATGTTTTTACTCTTAAAACCGCCCGTCAGTTTTTAAGTGATGAGGCATATAAAAGTTTGGTATCCTCTACCAAAGGTGGAAAGAAAATTGATCGCAGTATGGGAAATCAAATTGCGAATGGTTTAAGAGCATGGGCTGAAAGTAAAGGGGTGACACACTATACACATTGGTTTCAACCCTTGACTGATCTTTCTGCTGAAAAGCATGATTCTTTTTTTACCTTAAAAGGCGATGGTACTCCAATTGAAGAATTTGAAGGTGCCGCTTTGATACAACAAGAACCAGACGCCTCTTCTTTTCCTTCTGGGGGTTTAAGAGCAACTTTTGAAGCAAGAGGCTACACGGCTTGGGATCCATCTTCCCCTGCATTTATTATGGAAATAGGCAATGGTAAAACTTTATGTGTTCCTACTATTTTTGTATCCTATACTGGTGAGTCACTCGATGCAAAAACACCATTGATCAAAGCTTTGGTTGCATTGGATAAAGCAGGAGTAGAAGTTGCTCAATATTTTGATAAAAATGTATCAAAGATTACTGCCACCTTAGGTTGGGAGCAGGAATATTTTGTTATAGATGCCGCAATGGCAAATGCTCGCCCAGATATAATGATGACCGGAAGAACCGTTTTTGGTCATTCGCCTGCAAAGGGACAACAATTGGAAGATCATTATTTTGGAGCTATTCCAGAAAGGATTTATGCATTTATGCGTGATTACGAGCAGGAGGCATACAAATTGGGTATTCCATTGCGTACACGTCACAATGAAGTTGCACCCTCTCAGTTTGAATGTGCTCCTATCTTTGAAGAAACCAATCTTGCAGTAGATCACAATACTTTGTTGATGGACGTGATGGCTAGGGTCGCTAAGCGTCATGGCTTGGTGGTACTATTGCATGAAAAGCCATTTGCCGGAATTAATGGAAGTGGAAAGCACAACAACTGGAGTATTGCAACCGATACTGGAATTAATTTATTAGCTCCAGGAAAAACTCCTAAGACCAATTTAATGTTCTTAACCTTCTTTGTAAACACGATCAAAGCGGTGCATGATTATGCAGGATTATTAAGAGCCTCCATTGCAAGTGCAGGTAATGACCACCGTTTGGGTGCAAATGAAGCACCTCCCGCAATCATTTCAATATTCATTGGTAAATATCTTACAGAGGTTTTAAACCAAGTTGAAACAAGGGTAGGTGGAAAATTTGATGAGCAAGATGAAGCCATGTTAAAACTGGATATTCACAAAACTATTCCAGAATTGATGTTAGATAATACGGATAGAAATCGTACTTCACCATTTGCTTTTACCGGAAATAAATTTGAATTCCGTGCAGTAGGATCTGCTGCAAATTGTGCTATCAACATGACGGTGCTCAATACGATTGTTGCAGAAACATTGAAGCAATTTAAAAAAGATGTAGATGCAATTGTCGAAAAGGGCGATAAAAAAGAAATAGCGATTATGCAGGTCATTCAAAAATATATTATTGAAAGCAAGTCTATATTGTTTGAAGGAGATGGTTATAGCGAGGAGTGGGCAAATGAGGCTAAAAAAAGAGGATTGGCAAATGTTAAAACAACTCCATTGGCCTTGGATGAATACATTACTGATTCTACTAAAAAACTTTTTAAGAGCAATGATATCTATACCCATGCTGAACTAGAGGCTCGTCATGAAATTATGTTAGAGGCTTATATTAAGAAGGTTCAAATTGAGGCAAGAACGATGGGTGAATTAGCTACTTCATTAATTCTTCCATCTGCTGTTAAGTACCAGAATGTTTTAATAGAAAATATCAATGGACTAAAAGCGTCTGGATTAAAAGAAGCTTCTTATTCAAGCCAATTGAGGGTTTTGGAACAGATCAGCAATCACATTCATGCAATGAGTACTGGTGTACAGGATATGATTGAAGAGAGAAAAAAAGCAAATGTAATTTCTGACACAAGGCTAAAGGCAATTGCTTATTGTGACAATGTTAAGGGAAAGTATTTTGATGAAATTCGTTATCATGTTGATAAATTAGAGATGTTGGTAGATGATGCTCATTGGCTTTTACCTAAATATAGAGAAATGCTTTTTCTTAGATAATCATAGAGCCAACTGAATTTATATATTTTATGAATTAGCAATTAATAATTTATCAAAGCAATAACTAAAAAACCCGGTTCACCATAGTGACCGGGTTTTTTAATGCAGTATTTTTTAATTTAAATATTCACTTTGTAATACTGAAGAAATTGATTGAATCTTTTATTTTTTAAAAACAATTTTTGAAAAATAAAAATACCCAGTAGAGCACAGAGTATGCCTACGATCACGTCCAATACATAATGGTGACTGGTATAAATTGCAGCTGACCATATACCTACTGCTACTGTTGCAAACAGTAAACTCATCCAACCTGATTTGTTCTTTAATCCATAATACAATACGATTAAGGGGTAGGAAGAGTGGAGAGAAGGCATAGCAGCAAAAACGTTTGAACCTTTTTCATAAATATTTCCAAATACTCGAATATTAAAATATTCATCGAACTTATTTAAACCTGCTGTATTGCCCAAAGTGTTTGGAAAAAAATTTGAACCATTGAGTTGGTAATACCATGGTGGGGCTGCTGGATAGCAATAGTAAATGATAAAGCCGAGTAAATTTACCAATAAAAATGTCAATGAAAAATGGAGGAATAAATCTTTGTCTCTAAAAAAAAGATAAGTAGCAAAGGAGAGTGGAACAGGAATCCAACATAAATAAAATATTCCAGCTATTATATCTAGAAAGGTATTTCCATTAAGGAGCCAGTATTCATTGGAAGTAATAATTTTACCGAAATAATTAAATCCGAAAATTGATTTTTCTTGGTCGTATAAATCTTGAATATGTACTGTATTAAATTTATAGTTGGGAAATGCTTTCATTGTGTCAAATATTATCCAGTAGACAATAAAAATAGAAAAACCAATTATAAATTTTCTAGAGGCGGTAGATGCAAAAAAGCAACTATTAAAAATGGCAATCAATACCAGTTGGTCCGTTTTGAATCCAATTAAATAATAAGAGAGTAGAAGGTAAATCACAGACAAAATCAAAGCAATAAGAATACTATTGCGGGAGAACAAAACTGATTTTGTCTGGTTCATTATTTTTTGTTGCTTTCAGCGGGAAAGTTGGATTGTAAAATGATGTCCCATAATGATGAGCTTACGCCGTATCCTTTGCTAGAATCTTGGTAATGGTGAAGCATATGGTGTTGTTTAATTTTCTTTAGTAGCGGGTTCTTAAAATTGTAATGATGCATTGCATAGTGCATCATATCATAAATCAAGTAACCTAATAAAAACCCAGGAAAAAAAGCAAATAGAACTGTTTTGGTTAGAAATAAAGAAAATAAAAAGTAGAATAAAGTAGCCAGTGGAATACTTGCAGAGGGAGGCATTACCAATCTTTTTTTATCTTTTGGGTAATCATGATGAACACCATGGAATATAAAGTGTATTTGTTTACCAAAATCAGAACTTGGATGGTAGTGAAAAATAAAGCGGTGTAAAAAATATTCGGTGATAGTCCATACCACTATACCTGCACCGAAATATCCACTAAAAGTAAGGAGGGCTAAATTGTCCTCAAATGCTTGGTAGCAAAAAAATAAAATTGTAGGGATAAACAGGAAGAGGGGAACAGTAAAATGAACCTTCGACAGACTGTCAAAAATATTATTTTTAAACAGTTTAATAGAGTCTTCACTATTGGAAACGTAATTTTTTTTCATATTTTTAATTAGAGTAATTTTTTTAAATTTTAATTCTTTCTTTCACCATTGATCTGCTGATTGGGTCTATTCCATAGATGTCTACATGTTCTATATTGGGAGTCCAAAAGGCTCCTCCATTGATTTTTAAATAGACACTGGTGAGTTCAGCTGTTTTTTGATTGATGTTTGTATAAAGGTGGAATAGCTTATCTGTTCCCATCCTTAAATACATTTTAAATTTTTTATAAGAAACAAAACAAATTTCATATTGGTTTTCTGCAATAGTTTTTGTTTTTAGTCCATAAGCAAATGTCTTTTGAATAAAGTTTAGTTCTTCCTTTTGGCCATCCTCTTGGTAACGAATCCAATATCCATGAACAGGATCTTCTTTGTCTAAATTTCCATTTTTGTAATTGAGTTCGTATATGAGTGTATTTTTATTGGATGTACGTTGTAAGTAAAACAATTGTCTGCTGTTTCCAGTTGGTATAGGGAACCCTATTTCCTGAGCAATCATATTTATCGAGCAACTGCTAAGAAGGGTAATAATTAAAAATATTCTCCTGATCATATTGATTTGTTTAAGTCTTTTTTATCCAACGCTTTTTTAGCGGCTACCAGTCTATTAATTGCTGTAATATTGGTAAGTACCGCCATAGTAGTAATTGGAAGTGTAAAAATAGTGATTGTTTCAAAAATCTCAATGGATGTACCTGGTAAAATATATTTAACCCCGCCACCGATAAAATGACTACTTATTCCACAAATCAGGGCCGAAAGACCGGTTAAAATTACTCTTTCCGGCCGCTGCATCAGGCCGCCTTTATTTTCAATACCTAATCCTTCACTTCTAGCTCTTGTGTAGCTGACCATCATAGATCCTATCAGTGCGATAAAAGCAAATAGGGAACTTAGAAAATAGTGGTGAGCAATTAGATAATAACAAATGCCCATGAACATGATTAGTTCACTGTATCTATCTAGAACAGAATCGAACAAAGCTCCAAATGTAGAGCTCATATTACCTAACCTGGCTACTTGGCCGTCTAGCATGTCAAATAAACCTGCAAATAGTATCAAGGCTCCTGCCCAACCAAGATAATTAAAATCACCTCGGTTGCCTTCCTCAGCTCCAAGGATAAAAATCATGGCAACGCCTATATTTAGTAACAAACCAATAATAGTAATTCCGTTTGGTGTGAATCCTATTTTGATTAGTCCTTTAACAATCGGATTAATGACAGTATAAATTATTTTTTGAATTTTATCCCTTAGTAATTTATTCTCCATTAATTTTTCTTTTTAGAAATCAAAGGCAACCCTTGTTCTTATCCCAATGGTAGATATTCCTGGATGATCGAGGTAACTCAAACGTTTTATAAGGTCAACTCTTGCAAATTTAAAAATATTTCCTACCCCTACGCTTACTTCTATGTAGGGTTCTTTGGTTAGTGTGAATGTAGTTGGGTGGTCTTGTAATAAGTCAGTAGGAAACTTTAAAAGTTGGTTTGATATAGCTGGATTATTTTCATCTCTTACACTTCCGTATAGAACTTTGGCACTGACAACCTCCCTTAATTTTAGTTTTTTTATTAAAGGGATTTTGTTTAGAAAAAATCCGTTAAAATGAATATTTACATTTCCTGCTGCATATTGGTCACTAACAAATTCCATAAAGTTCATTAAGTTATAGGAATCGAGTTGGTTAGAGTAAGTTTGGTTGGCTCTATGAATGGTAAGCAATGGAAAGGGAACCTGTCCAAAGATATGGCCACCTTCAATTGTGCCATCTATGTAGCCCAATTGCGAAAGGTAAAATCTTTTTTCTATTCTTACGCTAAGGTTTTGATAGTTGTATTCACCTTTCAGAAGTCCTTTTACACCTGCTAAATAACGGATGTTAAAGATTGGATATTTATTAATGATCGGTATTCTAAAATTTTTGCCTTGATAGAATTGTTCGTTCGGAGCCCATCTAAATTCACCGGATAATTCTGTAGTAGTAATATTTTTTAGCAATGAAAGATCGGAAGTCTTTTGAAAAAAGATATCTCCAGCGGGTGTTTGTGTCCAATTTTTAAAACCAATTGTATAACTGAGATTTTTCCCAAATTCATTCACATATTCACCTTTGAGATAATTATTGTACAACCATTTTTTATTATTACCTCTTTTAAAGGATAGTAGCACGTTGTCTTCTTGAACAAATTGAAGCTCTTGTCCGGGAATATTGGTATCGTATTGATAACTAACTTTTAAATAGTTAAGAGGAAATGCATAAATGGATTTATGGTTGAAAGAATAGGTAACGCCACTCAAAAATTTAAATTTTTCATCCTTGAAACCATAAGAGATGGCGTTGTCAAAATAAATAAAATTACTGAATTTGGGAGTAGTTCTTCCGCCCACTTTTAATTTTAGTCCTTCTATTGGATTAAAGTTGTAAAAGGTATTGGTATTACCTAATTCCCATTTTCCGAAAGAATAGTAACCCGAAAATAATAGAGAAATAATTTCTCCAAAGTTTTTGAAGGAGCGCATATTTTTTAAGCTATCAATATTATAATACGCTTTGGCTTCTATTTGGCTAAGTGGATTGTGTCGTTGGCCTACCCAAAAACTGTCTGCTGCAGAGGCGGTATTGATTTTATTTACAAGATCTTTACCTTGGTAGATGGAATCGGGTGCTGGAATATTTGTTTTGAATTTTTTAAAAGAAACACTTCTTTCTCCCATTACACCTCCAGAAGCATTTTGGGTAAGCGCAAATTCAGCCAACATGCTACTCTTGATAAGGTGGAACCTTCCGTCACTAGCCTTCTCAAAATCTTGATTGATTCTTAGTTCTCTTGCCCAATTTAGATTGGCATTTTTACTGATGGTCATGCTGATCTTTTGTACTCCATAATTACCATCGAGGGTAATGAACATATTCCCCCTAAAAATTAAATCATTTGGATTTTTTGGTGTAAAATAAAGTTTTATCAACTTTATTCCTTCTTGTTCAACTGTATCGGTGATATAATATCGGTAAAACGAGGGGCCCATATCTGCAATTGGACTAAGAAATTGTGTTTTTAAAATATTTACATTGTTATCGTAAATATTGATATCGCCATACAGCATTTTAAGGTATTGGCTGATTCCATTCGCATCCAAAAAATCACCGTAATTAACTTTTTTTTGTCCTCTAACGATTGTTTTATCTGCTTCAGGATTTTTACGTAAAAAGCGGTCCGATAGTTTTTCTTCAAGATAAATGGGTAGAAGGGATTTCCCCTCAATGCTGGTACTGTCTATGTTCTCTAGTATAAATTTATAGTTTTTGAAAAGTCTATTTTTAATTAGTTTTTCAGGCTTATTGGTCAGTGAGAGGGATAGTTTTTCGTATTGCTGGTATTGAACAAAATTATACGCTTCGATTTGGTTCTTTTTTTTGTTGTCTATTACTAGATTAATCAATTCTACCGCTGGGTTATCCCTATTTCTATATTTTGCTCTTTTTTTAGTTTTGACTGTCACTTCCTGCATTGCATTGTCTTGCTCCAGTTCGATGTTTAAAATCTGCTCTTTACCAACTATTAGTTTTTTTGATATTTTTTTATAACCAGTGTTAGAAAAATTGATTGAAGTAAGTTTTAAGTTTTTAGATACAATAGAATAGCTTCCATCTGCTCCAGTAGTAACTCCTTTTCCTCCATCAAAATAAATACTTACAAATTCTAAGGGGCGCATCGTTGCGGCATCTTTTACAAATCCTTTTACAATGGTTTGGCCATGAGAAAATAAACTAACCAGCAAAAAAGTAGAAATAAAGAAGCTTTTTGATATCGTATAAATTAATTTCATTTTTTCTCAACAGTTTTAAAAACATAGCCTTTTTGCAAAGGATAATTATAACCAATTGCAACAGTTATTGCGGTAATCATTTTTGCTATTAAATATTGCACTCCCATTATTTTTATCAATAAATAAACCCCGCTTGCATTTAATAATAAATTGCCCAACCAAATTAAAAAATATTTTTTCCCTTGCTCACTAAAATTCGTTTGAGAGGTTTTAAAAACCCAAACTCTTCCAATTAGAAAATTAATCACCCCACCAAATATCGTCCCTAGGATGCTAGCTAAAACAGCATCTAAATGACCAATGTATTTTAATAAGAAAGTGAATAAAAAATCAGCCAAACTAGCAATGATAGCAGCAATGTTTACTTTCCAAAATATCTTCATGTTATGCAAATTTGTTCACTAACTCAATGCATAGATGAACAAAAGCAAGTGCATAAAAACCTGCAAGTAGATCATCTCCCATTACTCCCCATCCCTTTGGCAATATTTCTAATTTTCTTATTCCCAAAGGTTTTACAATATCAAAGAATCTAAATGCAATTAATCCAATCAACAAATAAATAATATTTTTTGGAACCATTATAAGTGTGATTGCCATTCCTGCTACTTCATCAATTACTACTTTACTACTGTCTTTGCCCCAATGGGCATCAACTTCGTTTGCACTCCATATGCCTATCCCAATGATTAAGAGGGTGCTAAAAAATATCCAATTACTTTTTTCAAGATTTTCAGGGAGCAAATACCAACCGATGCAATAAACCATCGCTGCAATAGTACCACCACCTTTTAATCGGCCAATGCCTAATACCGATGCAAAGATCTTGTGAAATTTTATCATAATCAGTTACGAAATTGATAATTGTTGATCTTACCCTTTTTTTAGGCAGAATCGTATTTTGTAATGCTATTGCAAAAATAGCGAAGGTAATTTTATACAGTCCTTATTTACCTTCTTTTTTCATATTATTTTAATATTCGAATTGGTAACAATGGATGTTATAGCCATTTGTTTTTTTTATACCAACCAATCGTATCTTCCAATCCAGATTTTAAATTGAATTGTGGGGTAAAATTCAATTCTTTATTGGCCTTGCTAATGTCACAGATCCAATTAATAGCGGCTAATTCTTGAAGTTTTTCACGATTGATTACTGAAGGCTTATTTAGCCAACTATTTGCTTTTTCCATTAAAAATGCCAGCGATTTAACCAGAGGCAGGGGAATGTGAAATCTAAAGGCTTTGCGCTGCAAGATAGTCTTAGAAATATCAGAAAATTCGTACCGGTTGTAGCAATTGCCATCAGTAATATGATAGATTCCTACAACATTTTTTAACAATAGGGAATTTACTGCAGCAGTTGCAACGTCTTTTGCATGTACAAAACTTAATTGCTGAAATATTTTTCCAATGAAAGGATCCATACCATTGTTGATGGTCTTAAGCATAATAAAAATATCTTTATCTCTTGGACCATAAATTGCAGTCGGTCTTAAGATAGTAGTGGGGATAGAAATTTTTGCTAATTCATTTTCTGCAAGCAACTTACTTCTTCCATATGCAGTAACAGGGTGGGGAAGGGATTGCTCAGTTAATTTTTGTTGCACATCATTAAGAGGACCAACCGCAGCAAGACTACTAATGAAAACAATTTTTTTACAAATACCTCCTGCATTTTCAGCAGCTTTTGCAAGATTGATGGTATAGGCTGCATTTACCTGGTCATAATCTTGTTGACGGATTGCTTTGGTAACACCCGCTGAATGTACAATGAAATCAATTTTATTTTCGGCTATTAGCCTACTCATTTGTTCAGGATCTTCGTAATTTAAAAAAAGATATTTTAAGGGAAATTGGCTTAGGTGGTCAATATTGCTATTCTTTCTTACGGCTGCAAATACTTCCATTCCTGCTTCAACAGCAGATTGAACAAGATGGTATCCAAGAAAGCCACTGGCGCCTGTAATTAGAACCTTGTCTTTCATATTTGTTTTTCAAAAATCCGATATCTTTTGTAAGCGGTAGCTTTTAAATTTAAAAGTCCCTTATTCATCATTTCGTTGTTTTCCAAAATCCAGGATGCTTCACCGCCAGTAATCTTTTTATCTATCGCTTTTTGTATTATTTCAGCGTAGAAATAGGCCTCTACTCCCACTTTTCTGAATTCTTCATTTACGCCAAGGGCTATTACTCTTACGTAATTAATTTTTTTAAGTCCTAGCAACAATTTGAAAATCCCGAAAGGTAATAGGCGACCTCTTTTTATTTTTATTTGTATTTGATTGACATCGGGAATAGCTAAAGCAAAACCAATCACCTTTCCTTCTTTTTCTGCCAAAAGACAAAAATCTTTGTCAAGGATCATCTTCAAATCCTTCGCTAAATATTTAAATTCATCATCAGTCATAGGAACAAAACCGGTATTTGCTTTCCATGCGGAGTTATAAACACTAAGTATTTTTTGAACCTCATTGGCAAAATCTTTTAGATTAATATTTCGCACTACAATATTTCTGTCTTCAAATCTTTTGCGCAATGCCTCCTTGAGTTGAATGGTTCTTTTATCAACGGTTTGAGTTGGAAGGTCATAGGCCAATAGATCGAATTTTTTTGTAAAACCATTCGCAGTCAAAAGGTCAATATAGTAAGGTTTGTTGTAGGTCATCATTGCCACAGGAGGAGAGTCAAAACCATCTACCAACAGCCCTGATGGGTCATTGGTGGTAGGATTAACCGGTCCAATCATGGTATTGAGTCCTTTGCTAATTAACCAATTTTTTGCCTCAGCAATTAATTTTTCTGCTACCTCTTCATCATTGTATAAGTCTAGGAAACCAAAAAAACCGTCTTTTTTGTCAACAAATTTGTTGTGGTTGTTATTGAGTATAGCAGCAATCCTTCCTTTTATTTTTCCATCTTCATAGGCAAGAAAACATTGAATACTTGAATGGTCATGGAAGGGGTGTTTTCCAGGTGTTAAAACATCTCTTTGAGCAATGTGTAATTCAGGTACATAATTTTTATCTCCTTCAAATAAAGTATGAGGAAAATCAATGAAAGCTGCTAAGTCAGCTTTTGTTTGAACTTGTTTTACAGTGATCATGCTCTTTCTTGATTTAAAAGCGGAACTTTTAATTTGAATGCAACTTTTTTTATTTTATCAACAGCATAATCAATTTGTTTCAAAGTATGGGTAGACATTAATGAAAAGCGAATCATAGACGCATCACTGTGAACTGCAGGTGATACAACTGGGTTAACAAAAATACCTTCATCCATCAGCATCTTAGCCATCAAGAAAGTCTTTTCATTGTCTCTTACAAAAATGGGTATAATAGGGGATTCAGTTTTACCAATGTCAAATCCAGCCTTAGCAATAAGACTCTGTGCATAGTTGGTATTGGTCCAAAGTTTTTCAATTCTTTGAGGTTCTTCTTTTAGCACATTTAAAGAGGCAAGTGCACTAGCAGCAGCTGCAGGGGAAATACTAGCACTAAAAATAAGTGAACGAGCATGGTGTTTTAAATATTCCACCACTACTTTATCGGCTGCAATAAATCCACCAATGGAAGCGAGTGATTTACTAAAAGTACCCATAATCAAATCTACTTTGTGGGTAATATTGAAATGGGCAGCGGTACCCTGACCTTGTGGTCCTAGCACACCCAATGAATGAGCATCATCCACAAATACGGTGGCATTGTATTTTTTAGCCAACTCTGAAATTTCATTCAGTTTGGTAATATCACCTTCCATGCTAAATATACCATCAGTGGCAATTATTTTGAAGGATTCGATTGGAACACTGGCAAGTAATTTTTCTAAATGTGCCATGTCGCCATGTCCATATTTGTACAATTTTGAAAAGGAAAGACGCGCGCCGTCAATGATGCAGGCATGGTTCAGTTCATCAGAAAATAAAAAATCATTCCTCCCACCTAAGGCTGATATTACGCCAACGTTTACCTGGTATCCTGTGCTGAAAACCAAGGCAGATTCTTTTCCAACAAATTGGGCAAGGGCTTCTTCTAATTCCAAATGCAAATCAAGTGTTCCATTTAAAAAACGGGAGCCCGCGCATCCACTTCCGTATTTGTCAATGGCTTTTTTTGCAGCTTCTTTTACAAAGGGGTGATTAGTGAGTCCGAGATAACTGTTTGAACCAAACATCAGTACTCGTTTTCCGTCAATAATAACCTCGGTATCTTGGTCAGACTGAAGTGGACGAAAAAACGGATAAATATCTGCGTCTTTTAGGTTTTCTGCGGTTTTGAAAGCCGATACTTTGTTTATTAGTGTTTTGTTACTCATTTATTTGTGTTAAAAGGTTTCCTTAAGCTGAATACCGATTTAAGTAAAATTAAAAGTTGTTGTTTGAAACTTAAACAAAAAAAGACACTTATTGTTGAATTTTTTTGTTTTTTCTAAGCTTCGCGAAGTTAAGATTATTTTATTGTTATCATTTTATTCTATTATTTATAATATAGATTAATTTTATTATATGTGTTCTATTTTACTCCAGTTTTTAGAAAATGTACCCTACAAATCATCCAAACACATTTTAATTTGTTTATTTTTTGAAGAAATTACGTTTACAAATTATGATGGATAGCTTTTTTGGTCTGCTTTGTTCAATTCAGTTAAATTGCATTGAATAACAGCAAACGATGAAATATTATATAATTGCAGGAGAGGCAAGTGGAGATTTGCATGGTAGCAATCTGATTCATGAGCTCAAACTCTTGGATAAATCTGCTCAAATACGTTGTTGGGGAGGTGATAAAATGCAATATGCTGGTGCTACTTTGGTAAAGCATTATTCCGAGTTGGCTTTTATGGGATTTATAGAAGTGTTAAAAAACATACGGACTATTTTTAAAAACTTAGCTAATTGTAAAGCTGATATCCTCCAATATCAACCCGATGTATTGGTATTGATTGATTATCCCGGTTTTAATTTAAGGATAGCATCATGGGCCAAACAAAATAATTTCCGGGTGATATATTATATTTCTCCACAGGTATGGGCTTGGAAAGAAAGTCGGGTTAGAGGAATTAAAAAAAATGTAGATAAAATGCTTGTCATTTTACCTTTTGAAAAAGATTTTTATAAAAAATGGGATTTTGAAGTGGAGTATGTTGGTCATCCATTGGTAAAAGTGGTAGATGATTACAAATTTAGTCATCCAGATTTAGAAACTGCCAATGATAAAAATAGGATGGGTGTTATTGCACTTAAATCCAGACAGTCTATTGTTGCAATATTGCCGGGAAGTAGAAAGCAGGAAATACTTAAAAAACTACCTATCATGCTATCGGTAGCAAAGCATTTTCCGGAGTACCATTTTGTAGTGGCAAAAGCACCTGGCATTGAAGATGATTTTTATCAGTCATTGTTGTCGCCTTACCAAAATGTTTCCTCGGTAACCAATCAAACGTATGAATTGTTGCGAGTAGCAAAAGCTGCTCTGGTTACGAGCGGAACTGCGACTCTTGAAACGGCTTTATTTGGAGTTCCTGAAGTGGTATGTTATAAAGGAAGTGCGGTATCTTTTCAAATTGCAAAATGGCTTATCACCATTCAATATATTTGTTTGGTCAATCTGATAATGAAAAAAGAAGTGGTGAAAGAACTGATACAAGAGCAACTAACAGAAAATAATCTTACCAAAGAGTTGAAAAAGATTTTACATGATTCGGATAAGCAATCAAAAATGAAAGAAGATTATGTTGCATTAAAAAATTTATTGAGTCAAGGAGGAAATGCATCCGCGAATGCGGCGAATAGTATTTATGTTTTTTTACAATCATAAATAATTCTCTTTATTTCAATGAATGCATTGACATGTAATTTTATTTTCTCAATAATTTAATTGCAAGGATTACCATCGCTACAAGAAAAAGCAGGATAGATATTCGGTTAATCCCATGCATGTATTTAACAAACTGCGAGTTTGGAGTGTTGGGATTTTTCTTCTTTAAATAAAGATACTGTGCTACTTGGTTCCATATGCCCATGAAATAATATTTAATACTTTAAGAAAAAGCTAATAATAAAAAATAAATATCAAAATTAGTCATTTATTTAAATGTAGAATTTATAAAAGAAAAGGTATTGTTTTATCAAAACCTTGAATTAAAATATACAATTTTTTATATATAAAATAATTATAATAAAGATAAAAACTTTGTGATAATTATTAAATGGTTAAGAACTTGATTTTTGAAGAGATTGATTTATAAAATCATTCAAAGTATTATTTTTTGTTTAATTTCGTCAAGATATCAATTTCAATATTTCCTATGAAGTTTAAAAAAATATCTCCAGTTGTATATCCAATACTTGTTTTTTTAGTATTTCTTTTATCGTTTATTGGTTATTCTATTTATTATAGTAAAGGCTTTCATTTTTGGGGTGTTTTATATTCTATTATAAACTTTTTTTTACTCAATGAATCTGCTGAGGCTCAACAGTGGGCAGATAATCCTGAAAATCCTTTAGCACTTGGTTTGATATTGGCAGCAAAATTCATTGCAGCGATATTGGTTGGTTTAAGTTTATTTTCAATATTTGTTGATCATGCCAGAGAGTTTTATTTAGTTTATAAAATTAAGTTTTTTCAAAAACGACATATAATTGTTTTTTCATTGGATTCTCTCGGCTACAGAATTAGCAAGGAATTACTTGAAAATGGTTATTTGGTAGTGATCGTTGAAACCAATCGTGCGTCGCCATTTGTTGAAGAAATAATCAATGCAGGTGGTGTTGTAATTTTTTTAAATCCTTTTGAAAGTAAAACACTCGAGAAAATTGGACTTGCAAAATCGAGGGCTTGTATTTTGGCAAATGATAAGGATGAAGTAAATATCGAGATTGCTGCAAACATAAGTTTGTTTGAATTTGGATTGAATAAAGAAGAAGGGTTTCAAGAACCTATGAAATTATTTATTCACATAAAAGACCAACACAATAAAAGAGTTCTTAAAGATTATTCTGATATCGATAATATGGCAGATAATTATGATTTGCATGTTATTAATTTAGAGCAGATGGCTGCTCAAAAAATATATGATGAATACCCCCCTCATTTGTATTACAATGAGGGTGATCAAAATCTTGAAAATACCATAGCGGTTGTTGGCCTAGATAAAACTGCTCAAGCATTTCTTTTAGAGAACGTAATATTGAGTCATTACCATGACCACAAGCCTCTAAAAATCTTTTTAGTTGACAAACATGCAAATACTTTTTTCGAAGAATTTAAATACTTATATCCTTTTTATGAGGAGTTCGTTGAATTAATTCCAATTGAGTTATTAAATGCAAATTTTCATGCGAATTTTTGTAATTCTGAAAACCTTATCCAAGAACTCAGCAATATAAAAGTTGCCTATTTTTTTGGCGCATCTGATTCTGAGGTAATCAATAGAGCCAATGCTTTAAGGCAGTTTCTTTATAATCATACCTTGAGTATTTCCCAAATCCCATTGATTGTTTCTCTGCCTCAGGAAAGTGAAATATTTGATTTTATGAATAACAGTACACTGCAAAAAGATCAGATAAAAAATTTATTATTGGAGGGGCTTAACCTAAATTTTATAAAACGTAAATCAGACACCTTTACTGGCAAGGGAATCATTGAAGAGGGTGAATTGATTGATATAATTTCTAGGGTTATCAATTACTATTATGCAGTTTGTTATGAATTGCAATCATTGATTAGTAATAATCTTAATTTGAGTGTTTCTTCAGAAATAATTGATGAATTGAGTGGGTTTATTATAAGTTATCCAGAAACTCATTTTGATTTTACAGAAATTGAATTTGAATCAGATTTCCTTAAATTCGCATCTGAAAAGACAGGGATTTCAGTTTTTGAACTAAGACAATTTGCAACGATTAGGAAATGTTGGAATGTTTTAAATAATCGAAAAAAAGAGTCTAATAGATACGCGGCTAGACACATTCAAGTTAAAATGTATGTTTTAAATGAGATTGGGTGTGTGCCACCCAATCGAGAAAATATTGTAAAATTTTATCCAAAACTTGCGAAGTTGGAACATTACAGATGGAGTAGTGAAAAGTTAGTGTTTAGTTATCAGTTTGGACCTTTTCCTAAAAACAAAAAAGAGAAAAACATTGTTAAAGAGGTGATGAAAATACACGACCAATTAATACCTTATGAAAGTTTAACTCAAGCCGAAAAAGACAAGGATTTAAATCTTTTTCTCTTGTTACCGCTGGTACAAATTCTAAAAAAGTCAACTAATAAATAATAATTATCCATGAAATTTGAGAAAGATATTTTTATCAGTTATGCACACATTGATGATGAACCTTTGGTTGAATCTCAGAATGGATGGATAACGGAATTTCATCGAGTATTGGCTATTCGGTTATCTCAGTTAATGGGGAGAAGGCCTATTATATGGCGAGATCCTGAATTACAAGGGAATCATATTTTTGATCAACAAATCGTAGATCAGTTTTCACAAGTAGCTATTATGATTTCCATTCTTACTCCTAGGTATGCTAAATCAGATTGGTGTGTGAAGGAAGCCAATGAATTTTATGATGTTTGTAAAAATAATATTGGGTTTAGTGTTAACAACAAAGCCAGAATTTTTAAAGTAATCAAAACTCCATTAAAAATTGATCAGCATCCTGAGAGTATTAGAAATATATTAGGATATGAATTTTATTCTTCCGATCCCACTACAGGTAGATTAAAAGAATTTTCTCAACAACTTGGTCAGCAAACTGAGAAAATGTATTGGGATAAAATGGATGATCTTGCCAATGACATTGCTTTGTTCTTGGAAGATTTGGAGAGTTTGGATCAAGGTAGTAGCGGTGTACAAGGAGTTAGTAGCGGTAGTTCTCAAAAGGAGGGATTAAAAATATATTTAGCTGAATCTAGTTTTGAAACAAAGGAATTAAGAGATAATATTCGGCGTGAATTGCAAGATAGCGGATATAAGATATTTCCTGATAAGCAATTGCCCTTTGTAGAATCACCTCTTATTGAAAATGTTGAATCATTTCTCAATGAATCTCAGCTGTCAGTTCATTTGGTGGGTGAAAGTTATGGTATGGTACCTGAGGGCACTTTGAAGTCAATTGTTGAGATTCAAAATGAAGTTGCCGCAGCTGCTAGTAATTCCAGGAATCTTCAACGGCTAATTTGGGTTCCTGAAGGCTTTAATCCAAAAGAAGAAAGACAAATTTCATTTTTAAATAAGCTCAACGAGGGAAATGAAGGAATAGAGGGTGCAGATTTGATTCAAAGTTCACTTGAAAGTTTTAAAGAAATTTTGAGTGATAAAATAAATTCTATAGAGAGAGAAAATAAAAAAAGCATAGTTGCTAAGGAAGCAAAGGAAGCTAAGGAAGTTGTAAAAAGTGAAACTCAATCGTCAGCATCTAGTAATGGCTCAAGAATTATTTATCTTATTTCAGACATATTAGATATCGATGAAATTAGGCCCTTGGAAGATTTCTTATTTGAAAACGGGTGTGAAGTAGTACTTCCTATTTTTGAAGGAGATGAATCGTTGATTAGAAGTGATCATATTGAAAACCTTAAAATGTGTGATGCAGCCATTATTTTTTATGGAAATGCCAATGAAATATGGTTAAGATCTAAGACCAGGGACTTTTTGAAAATCAGCGGATATGGAAGAGAAAATCCTTTAAATATTAAGGCAATATATTTAGCAGGCACACCTAGTATTTCAAAAGAAAGGTTTAGATCCCAAGATTCTGAAATTATAAACGGAATGAATGAATTTCCAACTGAGTTATTAAAATCCTTAATATCAAAATTATAAACAACAGATTATGTTTAATGAAACTGCAATAAGTAATCCATTTCCAGGTTTACGTGCTTTTGAAGAAGATGAAGATGTGTTGTTCTTTGGAAGAGAGAAACAGGTAGATGAATTGGTCACAAAGCTTAGAACTACTCGTTTTATAGCTGTAATTGGTTCTTCTGGAAGTGGTAAATCTTCCTTAATAAAATCTGGATTAATACCCTCTTTACAAAGTGGATTTATGTCAGGTGCTGGTTCATCTTGGCGAATTTGCTCTTTTCGTCCAGGGAACAATCCTATTGGAAATCTAGCCAACGCATTAGTTATACCTGGTGTTTTAGATGATGGGGAAAGTGAAGAGGAGCCTGAAATTCAAAGGGCAATTACTGAAAGTACCATTCGAAGAAGCAGTAGTGGATTGGTGGAAGTTTATAAGCAATCAGGTATCCCTATAAATAATAACTTGTTAATATTAGTCGATCAATTTGAAGAGATTTTTCGTTTTAGCAAATTCGAGTCTGATTCTAAGGATGGAAAAAGAGATTCAGTAGCTTTTATCAATCTTTTGCTAAAGGCAACCAGTCAAAAAGATTTCCCTATATACATAGTTTTTACTATGCGGTCAGATTTCTTAAGTGATTGTACAGCATTTAGAGGATTACCAGAGGCTATTAACAGTGGTAATTATTTGGTTCCGAGAATGACAAGAGAAGAGAGAAAGGAAGCTATTACAGGACCGATTGCTGTTGCCAATGGTAAGATTAGTCAAAGATTACTGAACTTGCTTTTAAATGATGTAGGAGATAATCCAGACCAGTTGCCTATTCTTCAACATTCATTGATGCGGACATGGGATTTATGGAAAAAGAAAGGAAATAAGGGAACTGAGATTGATTTTGTTGAATATGAAGCGATCGGTACGATGAAACTTGCGCTTTCTCAACATGCTGAGGAAGCTTATGATGACCTTAAGACTGATAAGGACAGAAGGATATGTGAAAATATATTTAAAACACTAACTGATAAGGGGTCTGATTCTAGAGGGATTAGAAGACCAAGTAGAATGTCTGAATTGTGTTCCATTTCAAATGCAAGTTTTGCAGAGGTTCTTTCGGTTGTAGAGGTTTTCAGAAAAGAAGGTCGAGCTTTTTTAATGCCTCCCCAAAATATTCCGATCACGGAATCTACTATTATTGATATTTCACACGAAAGTATCATGCGAGTTTGGGAAAGATTAATTCTTTGGGTAGATGAAGAAAATCAATCTGCTACTACTTATATAAGATTATGTGAAGCTGCGGATTTATATGAACTGGGTAATGGGGGATTGTGGAGAGATCCTGAATTACAGGTTGCTTGGAAATGGAAAGAGGATCAATTACCAAATACTATTTGGGCTTCTCGTTACAATAATAATTTTGAAAAGGCAATATTATTTCTCACTCATTCTAAAGATCAATTTGAACAAGAGAGGATACTTAAGGAAAACCGTCAAAAGCAAAGGTTAAAAACAGCCAGAAGGATCGTAGTTGTGATAGCATGCTTTGGTGTGATGGCATTATTCCTTTCAATTTATTCCTTTGATCAAAGAAATAAGGCGGTTAAGTCAGAACAAATTGCAAATACTGAAAAACTAAAAGCGAAAGAGCAGGAAAAAAAGGCAGAGCAAAATAGAGTTCTTGCTATGGAGCAAAAGGAAGTTGCGGAAAAAAGTAGGGAAGAGGCATTGACTGAAAAAGAAATTGCTGATCAGGAAAGGCAAAATGCTGAAAAAAGTAAAAAAAATGCGCTCTTGCAAAAAGGTATTGCAGAAGAAGCGAAGGCGAATGCTGAAAGTGAGCGATTAGGCGCAATTGCTAATGAAAAGATGGCAATTGAACAGGCAGGAGTTGCAAAAGAACAGATGGAACGAGCTAATAAAAATGCTGAACTTGCCGACAAAGAAAAGAGAATATCGGATCGGTTGAAAGATCTTTCTGATAGCAGAAATCTTGCCTACCAATCGATCTTACTATTAAATGAAGGTAAATACAGTGAAAGTAAAGAACTGGTTGATTCTGCATACCAGCTCAATGAAAAAAATAATGGTCCCAAGCAAAACAGCGACATCTACAATGCATTGAATTTAAATTGGCAAAAAAGTAGTAATAATAAGAATAAATTTATTGTTCATAAATATCCTGTTCGAGCCATTACTGGTAAGGCCAACAGCGATATTGTTATTTCGGGAGATGAATCAGGAATGGTAGTCATTTCCCGATCTATAGATGGCGTGCTGAAACCAGTTACCAACTTCTCTGTTAAAGGTGAAATCAGAAATTTATGCCTATCTCCCAACGGACAAAAATTGTTGGTATTGACAGCTAAGGCGGGTGGTTTTTTATATGGGTTTGATGAGCAAAAAAAGGCATTTCCTCTTTTATCATTTTTTAGTTATGAAGGGGTGGGTAAATCTGCTTTTTTCTTAAATGAGTTGGAGACTTTGGTTTTGACTAGTAGTGGTCTAATTAAATTAGGAATTGAAAATAACGCAGTCAAAGTAAAGGAATTTATTAAAGGCTCATCTTATGGCTCGATGGTTAAAGGTAAATCTGGAAATCTTTATTTATCAAACGATAATAAAATCAATATTTACAATTCTGTAAATAATATTTCTAAATCTCCTGATTATTCTTATTCATTGAAAGGGCAAATAACCAGTCTTGCTATTGATAACAATGAAGAATACATTGCTGCGGGTAGTGCAGATGGAATAATATGGGTAACCAATCTTTCCTCTAAATCAAAACCTATTTCACTAGCACTTCATCAATCGTCAATAAGTGATTTGAAATTTAGTAAAATAAAGGGCAATCGTCTCCAATTGGCTTCTGCTGGAAAAGATCAATCAGTGAAGTTAATTGATGTGAAGGCTAGTTTTTCTAGTAATAATTCAGAAGACGTATTGATTTTAAAAGGGCATAATTTATGGGTATACGCACTTTATTATTTATCAGACGGCAAATACTTATTCTCTGTTAGTGAAGATCAGAATATAATAGGATCCATAACAACAATGGCTGATATTCAGGAATTACTAAAAAAATCTAAATAAAAATAATTATGTGGCATTTAAAATTGTTGAAGGGTATAATGTTTATTCTATTGATGCAGAGTTATTTGTTTTCATTTTCGCAAGTGAATTGCGGAAAAGCTACTATCAATGAAGTGGTGCTTAAATATGAAATAGGTCAATTTAAAGAAAGCATTGATCAACTTAAGCTATGTTTAAAAGGTAACGGATTTTCTGTTGATGAAAAAGTAGATGCTTTCCGACTTTTGGCAATGTCTCAACTAGCGATTGATTCTTTAAAGCAAGCTGATAGTACCATTGGCCAACTTCTTTTTTTAAAGGATAATTTTGAGCCTGACTCAAGAGATCCAGAGCGTTTTAAGTTTGAGGTAAATCTTGTTAAATCACTTTCTCTTACCAATACCGTTTCTTCTGTTTCAAAAAGAGTTGAAGAATTGAGATTGGCTCCGGCCACTATTTCTGTTATCACTAAAAAGGAAATTTTGGAAAGGGGCTATAATGATATTATTGATATATTGAAGGATATTCCAGGCTTTGATATCTCTGTTTATTATGGTGTATTATATGGCAATGTTTATCAGAGAGGTTCTCGTACGAGTAATACAGAAAAAACTTTATTTTTAATCGACGGTGTCGAAGATAATAACTTGTGGAGTAATTATGCGAATATTTCTCAGCAATATCCTATTTCAAATATTAAGCAAGTTGAAATTATTTATGGTCCAGCTTCTACCATGTATGGTGCCAATGCATTTACAGGGGTAATCAATATTATTACAAAGCAAGCAGATGATTTTATAAAGAGCAATAAAAATTTTGGAATAGATGCTAGAGTTGGAAATGGTTCTTATAACACTAAGTTTGCTGATGTTAGTTATGCATACAAAAAAAATACTGTTTCTTTTACTATGACAGGACGATTAAATAGTTCGGATAGACCAGATCTATCTTCTCAAAATTTTTGGGATTTTGATCCAACTATTTATGATAATGTCAATTATGGATCATTGATGAATATAAAGACCAATGCTCAGACTTATTTAACTACGAATAAACTTCCACTTGTATCTCCACTATATACAGTTTTTGGCGCTACAGGTAGTGCCGATAGTATAATACTTTCACCTATTGGAAAAATAAAGGCTACAGAACTTGACAAGACAGCCTATACAAAAAAAATTAGGGGAATTCCAGTTAATTCTTTTTTGAATCCTACTAGTTCCAACTATTTACAAGCAAAATTAAATGTAAATAATTTTAGTATTGGTTTTATGCAATGGTCAAAAACTGAAGGATTGGGAACCTTGTTTACTGATAAAACTTATTCTTTAGCGGGTACCAACTGGAAAACTATCCAATCATACATTTACCTTAATTATAATAGACAGATAAATAGAATGTCTTTTTATAGTTCTACTTATTATAAGAATCATTTTTTGGACGACGCATCTGAACAGAATTTACTTGTTAATTATGCAACGAAAGGGCTTACGTTAAAAGATTTAGCAAAAGATATTTCACCTTCCTTTACAAATACACATTATTTTCAACAATCTAGACAATTTAGAACTGAATTAAAGATGGATTATACTCTAAATAAAAATGTATACTTTATTACTGGTTTAGAATATAGAAATAGTCAATTACAAGGTAATTATTTAACCTCAGCTGTAACCACTAATCTTCAAGATTCTGGTACCATAGTTGGAGTAACTTCTGGTGGTAATCAGTATAATGTAAATGATTTGGGAGCTTTTATCCAAGGTACTTATAGATTTAAAAGTGGTTTTGGTTTAACCTTAGGTGGCAGAGTAGATAATGATAAAATTAATAAATCAGGAGGCTACGGAACTGAATTTAGTCCTAGAATTGTATTTGATTATTCTAATAAAACTTTTGTAATAAAGACAATTTATAGCCGTGGAATTATGAATGTGTCCAATTTTACAAAATTTTCTGCTTCAGGAACTAGGATACCCAATCCAACCCTTCGTACTGAGTCAATTGATAATTTTGAGTTATCATTTAATAAACAATTTTCAAAATTTTTATCATCAGACATTGACTTTTATTACTCAACACCTCATGATGTTGTTGGGTATGTAAATATTGCGGGTGGAAAGCAACAAAACCAAAATATTGGAAATTTTAAAATTTTTGGTATTCAACACAATCTAAATTATGTAAACAAAGATTTTAAGGCTTCATTTAATTATACATACTGCTCACCAAAACAAACCAAAAGTGAAATTGGTATAGTAAATAACAGGGTTGCGGACATTGCAGATCACCATTTTAATTTAATATTAAATTACCTTTTTGTAAATCATATTAATGTGAACTGGCGTACAAACTATGTGGGTACTAAATATGCTGGTTTAGGTACAACTGTTCCAACCAATCCTGAATTATCCTTTGATCCTTATTCGGTTTCGAGTTTATCACTTGGATTGTTCGATCTAGTTAAGAATACAAAAATCTCTATTGTTTGTAATAATATTTTCGATAAAACTTATTACAGCCCTGGGCCTCGTGTAGCTGATGGGGTAACTAATCCAAGTAAGGTATTGCAAATGCAACGAAATTATATGATAAGATTGGTATATGACTTTTAGATTTTAAATTAGAAAAGAAGAAACATTAATTCATGAAAATTTCATTTGACCAGATTAAAAATATTGTCAATATAAAACAGTCAGAAAAAAAAATATTTCTGAAATTGTTTATACATTCTTTTTTATTAGGTGTTGCCAATTCATTTTTCTTGGTAGAAACTAGTAAAGTTTTTATTTTAAAAGTCAGTATTTCTGAGATACCTATTGCTTATATCATTTCTGGTGTAATTGGTTTGTTACTAATAAATATTTTCAAAAAAGCACAAGCTAAAATCGGAGAAATAAAAAGTTATGAATTAATAATATTTATATTTTTCTTAAGCTCCTTAATAATTTATTGTGGACAGGTTTATTTTACCAATGTCATTTCTGTCGTAAAAATTTTTGCATATCTAGGATTTGCAATGATTTTTGCTTTTCTAACTTTATTTAATGTCGGATTTGCAAGTGTTTGTTTTTCAATCTTTAACTTTTCTCAAAGTAAAAGACTTTTAGGCTTATTAGGTATTGGAGAAGTCGTTGCCTCAATAATTGGGTTTTTAATTGCACCCTTTATTGTTCGAATTACTGGAAACAGTAATTTACTGCTAATATTAGCGATGCTATTTTCTCTGATTTCAATTTTTCCAATTAGAAGTATTCATAATGAAAAGGGAAACAACGTTACTGTTTTTGCAAAAAAAGTTTCAAAATTAAAATTCAACTTTTCTTATATTGTTAACAATCCATATGTCCTTTACCTTTCGTTAACTACCTTGTTTTCGATGGCCGCATTATATTTTGTGGATTATTCTTATTTAATTTCAGTTAGAAGCTTTTCAAATTTATACGGAATTGAAACAACAGCTATTGTTGGTTATTTATTTTGTTTCATAAAAACTGGAGAATTGATTTTTTCAATATTCACCTATAATATTATATCTAAAATTGGAATGAAACAATCGGGATTAATTCTGCCTAATTTATTGTTATTGGGGTCTGGATTGTGTTTTATATCAATTTTATTCTTTTTTAGTAACCCTGTATTCATAATTGTTTTTTTGTTTATGAATAAATGTTTAGAACGTATTATTAGAAAAACCATTTCAGTTCCTGCTAGAAAGGTGATGTTTCAAATTAATACACCTGAAGAAAGAATGTTTTTGCAAAATAATATTGATGGTGTTATGATGCAGGTTTCAACTATTGTTTCTGGTTTTCTTTTATTGTTTGTTTGTTTGTTTTATAAGGCAAACAATTACAATGGGTTCATACAAATTATATCAGTTGTAAATTTCTTGATATTTTTGTTGTTTCTTATTTTTAGCATAATGCTATTTAAAAATTATCAAAGTCAAATTCATAAATTCCTAAATAGTACATATAGTCTATTAAGAAAAAGTGAGAACACATTTACAAATAGCAAAAACAATCATTCAGACGTAATTCCTGTAGATAATGGAATAGATATTCTTAACGATTTGAGTAATGAGATTAATTTTAAAGACAAGAAAAATTTATTGTCTCTTATCGCATATTACAATCCTGGTTCTTATAATAATTTAACTTTTTCAGACACAGATATTGAATCGGAGGAAACTTTGCTTAAAGTGATTTCAAGATTATATATTGAAAATCAAAATTATTTTAGTCGCTTTGCGATTATATCCTACCTATTTAATTTAGAATTTGAACGAAAATTATTTTTTTTCAAGGATGTAATTAATATCACTCCAATTAAACTACGTCTATATTTCCTTCACCATTTAGACAATGAAAATCAAGTAATCCCAGAAAGTCAAATATATTTTATTAATGAACAAATTAATTCAACCATTAATGAAATATTGTGGACAGATTCTTGTCTTAATGATTTGAAAGAATTTAGCGAAAAAGATATAATATTTCGCTTAAAATTCCATCGACAAGAACTTTTAAATATGTTATTGGGTTTCATTCAATTGAATCATGATAAAAATTCAATTGTCATAGTAAAAAATATAGTTAATAATTCTAACTTGAGTGAAGAAGATTTATTTTTTGTTTGTGAACTGCTCGAAAACATATTGTTACCTGAATTAAAGAGTATCGTTATTCCCGTGTTTGAACCTACTCCATTAAATATTAAAAAAAGCAAACTAATTAATAATTTTCATTTCTCTTCATTGTCAACTGTTGATAGGCTAACTGACATTTTGATGCATGATTTTAATTTAATTGATAGTTATACAAAACAATTGGCTTTGTCTCTGATAAAAAATCTTCAGCCCAATCATATTTCTATTAAAGCTTTCGAATCAAGTAAAATTATAAATTTAAGGGTAGAAGCCTTTTCTTTAAATGAAAAACTTTCAAAACAAACTTTACAACAATTGGATTTTTCAAAAACTATTTGTAATTATTTTCTTCTTGATAATAGTTGTGAAAGTATTTTTCAAAGATGGATCTTTACAGACAATAAATTGTCAGTAAATAAAGGTCCAATAGCTGATAAATTGTCTATTATTTACAATAGTAAATTACAATCGATTGGAATTAGTAACCTTCTTGAATGCGATTTTAAATTGGATCTAGTAGCTATTATTTTATTAAATCGACTAAATCAAGATACTGATTATTTATGGAGGGAGGCTGTAGCCTAAGAAATTTTTAAGTATTATTTTAAGTAATTACAAAAAAATGATACAGCAATAATGTTGTTAGTATTTTCAAATTTGTAATTAAATAAACCTAAATTTTCAAATCCATATTTCAAAAGTGATGGATGTCTGTCTGGAGTTGCCCAACCAATTGCAAATCTCGCAAGTCTATTTTCTTTTAGAAAATTAATTCGCACATTATCCAAACTGTCTGGAATACCCATTTTTCGATATTCTTTGTGTACTACAAGTCTACTGAAGTATGCAAAAGGTCTTTCTTCTGGAAGCGCATATTTTTCAAATGCTTCGTCTAGGTCTGTGATTTTTTCAATATTATCAATAATGGCGACACGGCCAGACGCAACAATTTTATTTTTGTCTTCTACTATAAAATGATAAGTGTCTTCGCTTTCATCTAAATGATCTTTCCATCCATTTGGAAATAGTTTTGTATTTACATAATTGGATTTCGGAGAATTTTCATAGGCACTGACTCTTAAATCATATATTTCTTGAATTTTAGATTTATTGGTTAATAGGGTAGGTGTTAGATTCATGTTGAGTTCCATTTTGAGGTTTTTCAGTATATTAGATGTTTAAAGTTAAATATTATATTTTTTTTTAAAATATTTTAATTTTAAATTATTATTATCTTTTTTCCTTATTGTACTAAATATTAATTCAAATTTTTGGATACTATTTATGATCTAATATCAACAATGAGTGTTGTATATTTAAAATTTTGTATATTATTTATTTTAAATTGAAAAATAAAAATTATTTAGTTAGTTCGTTAAGTTTGGTGTAAATATTTTTTTTATTTGTAATCATTTTACTTTTTCTTATTTTCTAAATCTATGCTCCAATAACCATCCAAATGGATTGTATGTTTTTTCTTCTTGAAGATTGAATTTCTCAATACTAAATTTTATATAGTCAACAGCCTCCTCAATAGAGTCTGTGAATAAAAACAATTCTTTGTCTTGTTCAGAAATAGTTCCAGATTTTCTCATTAGCTCAATATGGTCTTTGAGTTTTTGATGAAATTCTTTGTCAAAAATTACAATTGGAAAACCTCCTATCATTTTTGTTTGAATGAGTGTTAGTGCCTCAAAAAATTCATCCAATGTTCCAAATCCACCGGGCATTACCACAAACGCATAAGAATATTTTACTAATAAAACTTTTCTGACAAAGAAATACTTAATATTTACCCACTTGTCTAAATAGGGATTAGGTTTTTGTTCATGTGGAAGTTTGATATTACACCCTATACTTCTTCCTCCAACTTCTCTTGCACCCTTGTTGGCAGCTTCCATAATACCTGGCCCACCTCCTGTTAAAATAGTAAAACCAAGTTGTGCAATTTTTCCTGCTAGTTCCTCTGTTTTTTCATAATAAGGATGACCATCTATAAATCTTGCAGAACCAAAAATGGTTACACAGGGGCCTATAAAGTGAAGTGCTCTAAATCCTTTGATAAATTCGAAAAGGACTCTGACCGTGAAGGTTAATTCTTTCCAACGGCTCTGAGGACCTGATAAAAATTTTATTTCTAGTTTAGTCATATTGGACCATTATTTTATGCCTAAGAAATTTATTTTTTCTAGGTTTAATTATTTTTATAAATGATAACCTATTATAAAATAAAACTCCTGATTGAATCAATAAAATTTATTAAAAGGGTTTTCAAGAAGAAAGGACTTTTGAAAATCAATTGATTTGAAAATTTTAATTTAACTAGTAGATTATAATATTTTTACAAGAGTATAATTTTTCTTTCCTTTTTGAACAAGAATATACTTAGCATTTAAAAGAAAGCTTTCGTTGATAATTAATTCAATTGAATCTACTTTTATTTTATTAATATTTATTCCTCCGCCTTGAATCATTTTGCGTGCTTCTCCCTTGCTTGTAAAAATATTGGTATTAGCTAAAAAACTCACCACATCTACTCCCTTTTGTAGTTCTGGTAGGGAATAGGTTACCGTTGGAATACCTTCCATCACTTGAAGCAACTGTTCTTCATTGAGTTGTTGAAGTATTTCAGCAGTATCATTATTGAACAGTATCTCAGATGATTTTACGGCAAACTCATATTCTAATCTGCTGTGAACAAAACAGGTTACCTCTTCTGCAAGTCTCTTCTGTAATATTCTTTGGTGTTCATTTCCTGTATGTTGCTCTATCAAAGAATCAATTTCTTCTTTTGGCAAAAATGTAAATATTTTGATGTATTTGATTGCATCTGCATCAGCAGCATTTAGCCAAAATTGATAGAACTGATAAGGAGATGTTTTTGTTGTATCTAACCAAACATTTCCTTTTTCTGATTTCCCAAATTTTCCGCCATCAGCTTTGGTTATAAGAGGACAAGTAAATGCAAATGCTTCGGTGCTACTTTTTCTTCGGATGAGCTCAGTGCCGGTTACAATATTTCCCCATTGGTCACTTCCACCCATTTGTAATTTGCAATCTTTGTTTTTATTAAGCCAATAATAATCATAGCCCTGCACTAGCTGATAAGTAAATTCAGTAAAGCTCATTCCATTGTCACTCTCTAGTCTTTTTCGAACACTGTCCTTACTCATCATATAGTTTACAGTAATATGCTTTCCTGTATCTCTAATGAAATCTAAAAAACTAATCTGTTTAAACCAATCGTAGTTATTGACCATTTCAGCTGCGTTAGGCAGAGACGGATCAAAGTTTAAAAATTTTTCAAGCTGCAATTTTACTTTGGAAACATTATGGTTTAAAATATCTTCGCTCAATAGATTTCTTTCTTCACTTTTTCCGCTAGGATCACCTACCATTCCTGTTGCTCCTCCTACCAATGCAATCGGTTTATGACCACATTTTTGAAGATGTATCAATAGAATGATTGGAACTAAATTTCCAATATGTAGACTGTCAGCAGTTGGATCAAATCCAATGTAGCCAGAGGTCATTTCTTTGTTTAACTGCTCATTTGTTCCGGGCATTATGTCCTGAATCATCCCTCTCCAGGTCAGTTCTTCTATCAAGTTTTTCATGCGTCTCTTTTATTACTTGGGTAAATGTGAGTAGAAAAATTAAAAATAATTACTATCTCTGTTTTTTAAGGTTTAAAAGTGTTTGGATTTTCACTCAATTTACTATCATTTTATTTTATAGGAATACTATTTATTATTTCCTTTTTTTGGGATTTGCTTATTGCTATTGCTTGAAGTAGTTTTATTTTTATCAGCTGGTTGAATAGGAGGAGGAAGAAGCGTTTTACCTCCTTTTTTTTCTTCTGCCTTATTGGGTAAAAGATTGTTTGGAACTTTGTTTTTTGTATTGGTATCAGGCTTTCCTTTAGAAAGTTGGCTTTCAATAGGTATCTCTGATAAAGGTTCATTAATGAAGTCAATCGCATCTCCATTTCCCTGGTCTTGCAATAAGTTATTGCTGTCTCCCTGATTTACAATGTTTGCAAATTGATCATCCGCATAAATAGGGTCATTGATCATATTAGCAGGTTCGTCAAAGTATAATTTTTTCCCATAAGGAAGAGTTCTGTCTGCATAAACTTTGTTCATAAAATACCCCCATTTTGGAAGCGCCATTTCATTACCACCACTGGTCCCTGAATAAATTCTGATGAATGGGTCATCACATCCTACCCATGTGCCCGCTAGTAGTTCGGGAGTGTATCCAATAAACCAACCATCCGTATTATCGTTGGTAGTACCCGTCTTTCCAGCTTTTTCAGCCGGGATATCGTAATTATTAAGTGATCTTCCTGTTCCAATTTGAACAACTCCTTGCATTAATTTGATCATGGTATAGGCGTCTTTGTCACTAATTACTTGCTTACTGGTAAGCTGTGGAAATTCCTCTAACACATTGCCATTTTTGTCTTCAATTCGAGTTATAAATATTGGTTCTGTATTAAATCCTTTATTTGGAAACATTGTGTAAGCTTGTAGCATCTGCAAAAGGGGGATCTCAGCAGCACCCAATGCAAGGGAAGTATAGGGTGGAAGATTTGCAGTAATACCAGCACTTTTTGCAAAATCAATTATTCTCTTTACTCCAAGTAAATTGGTCATCCTTACCGAAGCCGTATTTTTTGAAAAAGCAAGACAGTTAGCCAATGTACCTCCACCACCTTCGAAAGTTCGAAAATCTTTACCATATTGAACTGGGCCACCTTCTATTATTGTAGATGGATTATAGCCTGCATCCTGAACTGCCAATGCGTATATAAGTGGTTTTATGGTAGACCCAACCTGCCTGCTGGCAGTAACATGGTCGTATTTAAACCATTTAAAATCGATACCTCCAATCCAGCATTTTACTTCTCCTGTTTTTGGATCCATTGCTACAAAAGATGTTTGCATCATTTGTTTGTGGTATTTTATTGAATCCCTTGGAGTCATTACTGTATCTAATTCCCTCGCTGCATTCCAAGCAAAAACTTTCATCCTTACTGGGATTAAAAATGATTTTCTTATTGCATCTGGTGAAATTTCATCTTCCGCCATTGCTTTCCATCGACCACTATTTTTCATTGCATTTTCAATGATATTTTCCCTTACTTTCCACATCCTGTCACCATTATTTTTCATTAGGTTATCCAGTTTTCTCTGAATCACAGGCATCTGTTTTACCACAGATTCTTCTGCATATTGCTGCATTCTTGAATCGATGGTAGTGTATATTTTTAACCCACCTCTGTACAAATCGTAAAATTCTCCTGTAGCAGGATTTTTGTGTGTTTTGGACCATTCTTTCATTGATTCTGAAAGAGCAGATCGGAAATAAGGCGCTATACCCACATTGTCATCTGCTTTTTTGTAATTGGTAATGAGTGGTTTTGACTTTAATCTAGCAGCTTCTGCAACGGTTAGATAGGCTTGTTTACAATCTACCATTCTCTCTATTACGGTATTCCTGCGATTGAGTGCTGCTATGGGATGTCTGATTGGCTCATAGCCAAATCCTTTGAGCATACCCACCAACACTGCAGCTTCCTCAATTTCAAGTTCAATCGGTTCTTTTTGAAAGTAAATTTTAGCGGCATTCCTTATCCCAAAGTTATTTCCCCAAGGAGCCCTGTTAAGATATAGGGTGATAATCTCTTCCTTAGTAAAATTTCTTTCCAACTTTACAGCGATGATCCATTCTCTTATTTTTTGTAAACCCCTTGTAAAAACATTTCCTTTTCCTTGTCCCAACATCATTTTTGCAAGTTGTTGAGTAATTGGACTTCCTCCTCCTGCAGTACCTAATTTTAAAATTGCTCTAGCAACAGCTTTTGCATCAATACCCGAATGGTCATAAAAATTTTGATCTTCAGTAGCTACCAAAGCATGGATTATATTGGGTGAAATTTGATTGTATTTTATTTCACTTCTATTTTCAGCATAATATTTTCCCATTAATTTTCCATCACTCGAATAAACCTCACTGGCAAGATCTGCTTCAGGATTTTCTAGATCTTTTAAAGAAGGCATTTTTCCAAAAGCGCCAAAATTTGCAAGGGTAAATAACAAAATCACCAAAAATAGTACACCAAAAAATACCCTCCATAAAATCTTTACTGAGTCTTTCATTTAATTTTTTTTAAATTTAAAATTGAAAGAAGTTCTTTATAATTCCTTGCTCTGTCTTCAATTTTTGTTTGTAAAATTACAACTTATATGGATAATTTTTTTTCAGCCAACTAATATATTCTGCAATATCTTTTTTCGTTTTTAATACTACTAAATTTTCCTCAGAAATTGGGTAAAATGAATATTTATTGATAGGTAACCAAGACAATTCCTCGAAAGTTACTTTTTTAATTTTTAATAAAAACTCATAAGAAGTTTGAATATTGTTAAAATCAGAAAATAAAAATATAATATTGTCTTTGTCAATAGCATCTTTGGTTAAGGCAATCTGTTGATTGGGGAAGTTGCTTCGAACATATCTGTCTAAAGAATTTTTTGATTCATTGATATAAGTCCCATCAACCTTATTTAAAATCATTATTACTTTATGGGTTGCATCTCCATTGAATAGGTATTTTGATGAAGGTATAGTTGCTTTATCTATACTGTCTCTTGCTGGCTGAACGCTTAAATTAACAATATCCTTCGAAAGGCCACCTATACTTGTTTTTTGATTACTTGAGTCTTTTGAATTTGGAGTAGAAGGAATTAGATTTTTATTGTTTTTTGTAGAATCGATTGGTCCTATATTATTTTCTGATAGATTATCCGGCACTCTAGTGATTTCTAGTTTGGAAAGGTATTCTTCAATTGAAGTTCTTCTTTTCAACACATCAATCATTGTAGCTGTTTTTTGTGCTATATTCGAAAGGGGATAAAGTGTATTAATTTTTCCGAGTAGGTCAATAGCGATACTATCTTTTCTTTGTTTAATGTAAAAAACGGCTTCGATATAAAGGAGTTGTGGAGTCCATAAATTGTTTCCATAAATACTGTCTGCTTTTTTCTTTTCTGATAAGGCTTCTTCAAATTTACCTTCTATGAAGAGGTTGTAGATAGTATTGTATTTATTGGTTCCTTCAGTATTTTTTGATTTAGAAGTCAATGTTGTAGGATTATTTAAAAGTATTTCAGAATGGCTTCCTACAAAATTTTGAGATAGTAATTTTTTATATTCTGCAGCTTTGTCCTTCTTACCCAATTTAGAATAGCAAAAGGATAGTCCTAAATATAATTCTCCATCGTAGAGTGAATCGGGATAACGTTTTAAAGAATGCTCATACTCAATGATGGCCTGCTCATAGTCTTCTAGATCTTGTTGATAAAGTTGAGCTAACTCAAACAAACTTTTTGCCAGTAATTTATTGCTGCTGTTCATACTTTCCACTGTCAGTGGAATATTGGCCAGTAATGATTCGAAGCTGATCTCCTTTTGTAGAGAAGTATCATTGGGATTTTTATTGGCACTTTCAGTTGATAAGCTGGGATCCGCAGCTTTATCAATATCATTGGGATTTGTATTGTTTGTGAACGATTGATTTAAATTATTTACTGGGGTTTCAACAGCATTTTTTCTACGCCAGTTATCCGAATTTTTTCGGGTTCCCCATTTTCTTTTAAAATCAGCCAGTCCTTTTGATTTTAGTGAACTATTATAAAAATACCATTCCCCTTTGTTTCCGTCTGAAAAAAGGTCAATGGGCTCATTTTTTTTATTGTCTATTGGATTATCAAAACCCATCATAGTACCTCCCATATCGGCCTCTTCCTTTAATCCTTGATTCTTACGCAATCGTTTGACTATTTTTTTTATCAAAACCATTCTGTCAGAGGATGTCATTGCTGCAATCGTTTGTAAACTATCTTCTCGATCTATGATATCAATTTTTTCAACTATTTTGGCAAGTGCACTTTTTTTTGTTTTGATAATATCTAAACTAACTGCTATTGAGGTGTCGGTTAATTGTAAACTGTCGTAGTATTCGTAAGCTTTTTTATATATTTTTTGTTGGTAAGCGATATCTGCCAATTGAAGAAAGGCTTTGTTTTTATGAGATAAATTGGATTGATTGTAATGAATACTTTTGTTGAAGTATTTTATGGAGGCAATGGTATCTTTTTTTTGTAAAGACAATTCAGCTGCCGAGTAATAAAGGATATCTCTAAATTTTTCGAATTTATCTTTTTTGGCCATTTTCAAGAGCTGATTGATACTGTTGTTGAGCTCATTGGTATTGGACCCCTTTAGCAATTTGGCTTTGTTAAGTCTGGCGTAAATATCCATTAAGGGTAAAACAGTGTGGGCTGATACGCTTGAATAAAATTGGGAAGCTTTGTTGTATTGGTTAGTTAATTCATATAATTGGGCCAAAAGAAATTCTGACCTTGCTCTATCTTGTTTACTTTCTGCATTGCTTAGAGATTTTTGAAGATGAACTGCGGTGCTATCATAAATATTTTGTTTGTAAAACCAGTAGGCATTTACTTCTTCAAGATCATCTTTTAGACGAATGGGTAGGTTGGGATCATTTTGTAATGTGTTGATTAAACTGGCAGACTCACCTAATTCATCTTGTTCAATAAAAGTGCGCGCCATCCAAATCAAGGCATCATTTCTACTAGGCGGAAGGGAAGTGATTTTTTTAAAAAGAGAAGTGGTCTCATTGTTTGCTATACTTATTCTACTTTTAGTAGACGCATTGCTAGTTCCAATGATCCTATCATCGTCCTCATTTTTTTTTCTGGGAAATAAATTATAGTTGATAAATTGAAAAGTGGCCGCTGCTGAATCGAAATCTTTTCTAAAGTAAAATGCCTTTCCCATCAGTAAGTACATATTATCGATCCAATCATTTCGAAGATCATGCAATAATATTCCGGCAGTTGATTTTAATAGTGCTGAGTCTAGTTCGGTTTTTTGGCTCGCAGTATTTTCAAGAGAATAAGGGTAAAAACTTAATAAGACTCCATAGTCATCTTTTTGTATCTCTTTTGCTCTTTCAATGACTATTTTGATTTTGTTATTGGTATTGTAGTAATAATTGTAGTGAGTGAAATTGTTCTGAAAAAAATGCCTCAAAAAAGTAAATTTCTTTTCTGCCATTTTTTCTGACCCCAATTTTCTATCTTGAAACTGCGCTGGTTTTTTTTCTTTTCCCAATAGGTCAATCGTCCAAGTAGGCGCTTGGGCTTCTATTGTATTTAAAAACCTGCAGGTAGCGCAAAGTAGGAAAACCAGTAAAAAGATCCTTTTCGACATGTATAACAGTAATTATAATAAAGCGGTTAAATATCGTATATTTTTAGGAATTAGTACTGATATTGCCGTTAGGTTCCTTATTTTTATAATCCAAAAATAAATTATGGGCAAAATAGATGCCAACAATACACTAAAACGTTTGAGAAATCGTTACCGATTAGTGGTAATGAATGAGGACACTTATGAAGAAGTGGTCAAATTTCGGTTAAGCCGACTCAGTGTTTATATTGTGTTAAGCAGCACATTTGTTTTATTGACTGTTTTGACGGTTGCCTTGATTGTTTTTACTCCTATTAAATATTATCTTCCAGGGGTTGGTTATGGTGATGCTCGACAAATTAGAGACTTTCGTAATTTAAAAATTAGAACGGATTCTATTGAAAATGAATTAAAATTCAGGCAACAATATTTAGATCACCTCAAAAAGGTACTAGACGGTAAAGTCATTGAATTGGATACTAACAAGCTCAACTTACCTAAAATAGATGATATTACTGATTAATTAAATATTAAAAAATAAGAAAACTTCCACCCTTATAAATCTTACAAATCATTTTCTATGTTTAAATCAAAATTTAATATGTCCCTTTCAGACTCACCTGTTGCGAGCACCACAATTATAGGATCTGGAACTACAATAAATGGGGATATTAATAGCGAGGGAGATATTCGTATCGATGGAACCCTTATCGGCAATCTTATTGCAAAGGCTAAAGTCTTTATAGGACCTGAAGGAATAGTGGAAGGCAATATAAGTGGGCTTCATGCAGATATATTGGGTAACGTGAAAGGGAATTTAAAAATTGCGGAATTACTACAACTGCTAGGAAAATGTGATGTAGTGGGTGATATTTTTGCTTCGAAACTTCAAATTGAACCAACTGCTAGGTTTAATGGAAGCTGCCATACTGGAGCAAGTGTGGTGGGTTTAAATAAAGAATTGGGTAATGTAGTGAATAAATAAATCTTTAAAATATCTTTGTGGGTAACATGAGTCCACAAATAAAAATAATTTCTCCTCTCTTTTTAGTCTTTAACCTTACGATTTTAATATTGTATGCTGTAAGAGGCATTTTAGCCCAATGGGGAATTGATCTTACAATTTTAAACATCGCTAACTGTATCTTCTTTTTATTAAGTGTACTAACTTTTTTTATGCAACGAAAGGCATTGGAAAATAGCAACCCAAATGTTTTTATAAGAAGTGTAATGGGAGGGATGCTAATTAAAATGTTCGTGACTATTTCAGTTGTGATTGCTTACAGGTTGATTGCAGGTAACAGCGTTAGTAAGGTCTCTGTGTTTTCAGCCATGTTTTTATACCTGCTCTATCTTGGAGTGGAAGTGGCAGTTATTACCAAATTGAATAGGCAAAAAAATGGCTAAACAGGAAGCCCCTTTACATCAATTAAAGGATTACCTTCCTGAAGGAAGTTTTGAGGAGGTTTCCCAATACCTGCTTCATTATAAGGTTCAACTAACTATTACGCGTGAACGAAAATCGATTTTGGGAGATTACAGAAATTCATTAGCTGATAAAAATCACCGAATTAGTATCAATGGAAATCTAAATAAGTATTCTTTTTTAATCACCCTTCTTCACGAATTGGCACATCTATTTACTTATGAGCGGTTCGGACATCGGGTATCAGCCCATGGCCTCGAATGGAAGAATGAGTTTAGTAAAATATTGGCTCAGTTTTTATTAAAAAAAATTTTTCCTTTAGATATTCAGAAAGCCTTGTATAAAAGCCTGAAAAATCCAGCAGCTTCGAGTTGTGCGGATACTTATTTGTTGAGAGTATTGCATCAGTATGATAAAAAAATAGAAGGGGTTCTTCTGATAGAATCATTACCAATAGGTGCTATTTTTAAAATAAAGGGAGGAAGAGAATTTAAAGTAGCTGAAAAAGTAAGAAAGCGTTTTAAATGCGTTGAGCTAGCAACTAGTAAAGTGTATTTGTTTAGTCCAGTTTATGAAGTACAAGTGGGGATTTAAAAAATCTATTTTAATCCGATGATAAATTCTTTGTGTTTTTTATAATAGTTTAATCATCCATATATCACAGCCGGTATGGCCACTGTTTCCAAGTGGGCCTGATAAATAGGAAAACCCAAATTTTTCATACAATGGAATAGCCGAAATTAATTCTGGCATGGTTTCCAAATAAACTTTTTTATAACCTGCTTTTTTTGCTTCATCAATACATTGTTGCATTAGTGCTCTACCAATTCCTTTTCCTCTTGCTGCTGGAGACAGATATAATTTTACCAATTCGCAGGTATCTGCTGCTAATCCTGATGTGTGTACAATTCCTCCACCACCTAATATTTGGTTATTGTCAATTGCTACATTGTAAATTCCTTTTTCTTGTTGAAATAATTCGAATAAATGATCAGTACTGTCATCAAAATAAACCGTGCCGGGTTTATTGGCTTTAAATTCAGTCAATGCATCTCTAATAATTTTTGCCAAGGCATTGTTATCGGTTGGTTCAATCTTTCGGATGGAAAATAAGTTCATTTTTATTATTGGTTTTGTAAATTCACTATTTAGTATTTTCAATCCTAAATCTTCATTTGGATTTTATTATAAAGTCAACAAACTACAACCCCGGATATCGCTGTTATCCAATCTTCCTAAAAGCTCAAAACTCCCATCAGGGAATAGTTTGCCAGCATCCTCGGTTGCAAGGAAAGAGCAGGAATAAATATTTGCTAAGTCAATGCAATTGATTGCTCCTCTAATAAATCGATCCTGATTAGATGAATGAATTGCAAAGGGGTCGTCTTCTTCTCTTATTAAAACTCTCATCCAAGGGGAGCAATTGAAAACACCCTCTCCATAAGAATATGCCTGGCTTAGTAATTCAGTCATGCCATACTCAGAATGTATTTTTTCTAGACCAAATTGTCGACATAATATTTCATGAACTTGACCTCGAGTAATTTCTTCCCTTCTTCCTTTCATACCACCAGTTTCCATAATCGTGGTATGTTTTAGTGGTTGTGGAAATTCTTCGGCAAAATCAAGTAGGGCAAAGGTTACTCCAATAAGAATTGTTTTTTGTTGCTGCGATTCTAGTTCTTTCAAGCTCTTATCAAGTTGATTCCATTCGTTTAAATAAAATCCACTTTTTGGGTGACCACTTTGTTTTATGAGTTCATCGGTCATCATAACAAGCGATGAATTTTTTCTTTCTAGATAAGAAGGAAGCAATGCAATAATGCACCATTGAGAAGGATCTCCATAAAACAAACGAAAGGTTTCATTAAAACTTCTTGAATACAAGGAAAGTTCTTTAACAAAATGTTTGCTATTGATAGTTTGGCTAGTTCCGCTGCTTTCAAAAATCACTGCTGGATTAAAATCTGTTGTCGATACTTGGTGTGATTTGAAAAAACGGATAGGTAAAAAAGGTATCTTTTCAATTCGATCTATTTTCAGAGGATCAATTTTTAATAGGTCGCAGTATTGCCTATATACTGGGTTCAATTGATGTTGAAATTGAAAAACAGCTAGTGCAAGGGTAGTAAAATTGTCCTCCTTTACACTAAAAACTTTCTCCTGGTCTATTATATTTTTAACAGATGTATTCAAATTGTATTAGTAAATTTGATAAATAATCTACAAAGATGCGCAACCCAATTATAATTTTCATCATTAGTTTACTAGCTGTAAGTTGCAGCAAAGATAAATATACAACTGCTCCCCAAATAAAATTTGTATCAGTGAGTCCAAATAGGGTCCCTAGCGGAGTAACCCTAGGCAGTCCTGAAATTCCAATAATAACGCTTTCTGTAACTGATTCCGAGGGTGATCTAGGTTTCAAAACTGGGAAAGATACTTCCTATGTTTATATAAAAAACTTATTAATCAATCGCTTAGATTCATTTGTAATGCCAGATATACAATCGGTGACTACCAAAAATTTTCAAGCAGAAATTCGGATCAATGTTTTTGACATTCTGCGTGGATCCACTCGTCCACGTCCAAAGGTGGACACGCTTGTATATGAAATTTATGTAGCAGATTTCGCAAAAAATAAAAGCAATAAGGTTAAGACTGCCCCCATTTATTATGTAGTTCCATAATGAGGAGGTTGTTTTATTTCATACTGTCGCACTCTTTTTTCATTGCCCTTTGCGCCTCAGCACTAAGTTTTCAAACGGGGCAGTTGATTGGAATTTCTGTTAATCCATACCTTCTTAGTTTTATTTTTTTTGGGACATTGTGTGGTTATAATGCCTATTGGCTAATTAGTAGGTTTTCATTCTCGTCTTCTAATTCAATTCGTTTATTTATCTCAGGTTCAAGGATTTCACTCTTTGTATTTATATTGGCTTTGGTAGGCATATTGTTTTGCTATCTACAGCTGAATTTAATTTTTAGTAATTTATCTGTTGCTGTTATTTTATTTATTTTTTATCTACTTCCTATATTACCTTTTAAAAATTCCGATTGGGTCAAAAAAGTGGGCTTTTTAAAAACGGTATTACTTGCTTTTACATGGACCATTATTACCACACTCATTCCATTACAGGTAAACATATGGAAAATGGAACCCTTAGTTAGGTTGGTATTTATTCATCGACTTTTATTTATGATGCTATTGTGTATCATTTTTGATAGAAGGGATGCTGCTATCGATAAGATTAGGGGATTACAAAGTATGGCAACGTTTTTAAATCCATTGAAGCTTCATTTTTTGATTGGATTTATTTTTATAAGTTACCTAATTGTAAATTATTTTATGAAGGCTTATGGTATCGGGATGGCTCATTTAATTTCACTGTCATTGATCGGCTTGATTGCTTTGATAATGTATTTTTTTTCTTTGCAAAACAGGGGTTATCTTTTTTATTATTTTGGAGTTGATGGCTTGATGTTTTTATCAGCTATTTTAACTTGGCTATCCGAATTTTTAAATATTTAGTTAATTAAATAGATTGGACAATTATGGTTTATAATAGATTGAAATTATGATTACAATGGTTAATTTTACAAAAAATAAATTTCATGGCAAAAACAAAAGCAGTTAAAAGTTTACTTACTAAGGACTCATATTCTTTTTTAAAGAATTATATTAATAATCCATCTCCAACTGGTTTTGAAACGAGTGGACAAAAAATGTGGATTGATTATTTAAAACCTTACACGGATTCTTTTTTTACAGATCCTTATGGTTCAGCTGTGGGTGTAATTAATCCCGAAGCATCTTTCAAAGTAGTGATAGAGGCACATGCGGACGAAATAAGTTGGTTTGTGAATTATATAACTGCAGAAGGTTTGATTTATTTAAAGAGAAATGGGGGAGTGGATCATCAGATAGCCCCTTCGATGCGGGTATGGATTCATGGGAAAAAAGGACCGGTAAAAGCTGTTTTTGGATGGCCTGCTATTCATACCAGAATGGGAAATACTGACAAGGAAACTCAACCCAAAGTTGAAAATTTATTTTTGGATTGTGGTGCAAGAAACAAAAAAGAAGTAGAGGCTTTAGGAATTCATATTGGTGCGGTTGCTACCTACGAAGCTGGATACGAAGAAATGGCTTATGATTATTTAGTAGGTCGTGCTTTTGATAACAGGGTAGGTGGATTTATGATAGCTGAAGTGGCTAGACTTTTAAAGCAAAATAAAAAGAAACTGCCTTTTGGATTGTATATTGTTAATGCGGTGCAGGAAGAAATTGGTTTGCGCGGTGCCGAAATGATTGCACGTAGAATAAAGCCAGATGCTGCTATTATTACAGATGTAACCCATGACACTTCTACTCCAATGATTAATAAGATGATACAAGGAGATATCGCTTGTGGAAAAGGGCCTTCCCTTACTTATGGTCCGGCAGTACATAATAAATTGTTACAGGTAGTTCAGTCGGTTGCGGAAAAAAATAAAATCCCAGTTCAGTTAAATACGGCTAGTAGAAGTACTGGTACTGATACAGATGCTTTTGCTTACGCCAATGATGGATGCCCTTCTGTACTTATTTCAATACCATTGAGATACATGCATACAACAGTGGAAATGTTGCACAAAAGTGACATAGAAAATACAATTGAATTAATGTATGAGACATTGCTCACATTAACGCCTAAGACTAACTTGAGTTATTTTTAAATTACTGTAACTGTAAGGTCTTTTTGATCTTACAGTTACTTTTCCAAAGCTTTTAATTTTGCAATCGTAGCAGTGGGATTGGGGGATTTAAAAACTGTACTTCCTGCTACCAATACATCTGCACCTGCATCTATAATTTGTTGAGCATTTTGTTCTGTCACTCCGCCGTCAATTTCAATTTTCACATTGAGCGATTGTTCGTCAATCATTGCCCGCAATTGTTTTATTTTTTGGATCGTATTTGGTATAAATAATTGTCCTCCAAAACCTGGATTTACACTCATTAGGCAAACAAGGTCTACTTCTTTAATTACATCTTTCAATAGTTCTATAGGAGTATGTGGGTTAACAGCAACGCCTGCCTGCATACCCAAGCTTTTGATTTGCTGAATATTCCGGTGTAAGTGCGTGCAAGCCTCTATGTGAACGGTTAAAATATCTGCACCAGCTTTTTTAAAAATTTCTGCAAAATTTCCAGGTTCCTCAATCATTAAATGCACATCACATATTTTTGTGGTAGCCTTTCTGAAAAATTCTACCAGCATTGGTCCAAAACTTATATTAGGAACAAACCTTCCATCCATAACATCTAAATGATACCAGTCAGCTTGGCTTTTGTTAAGCATGTCACATTCATCTTGCAATTGTAAAAAATTAGCTGAAAGTAAGGATGGTGCAATAATGGCCATAATGTTGATTATTTATTTTAGTTAACTGAATGATAGTGTTTAGAATGGAATTTTGGTATCAATTTCAACAAAGTTTTTTTAATATTTACTGCTGTTAAAAAAAATAAACATATAGTTAATAATACCCTGCAGATTTAAATTATTTGCTTAGTCAATTCCACATCTTCTTAAAGCGTCCTTGGCCTCTATATAATTCGGATCTATTTGCAAAGCTAACTGGTAGTTTTCAATTGCTTCTTTTCTTTTGTCTAATTTTTCATAACATCTTCCCATCCAATAATATCCTTCATCAAAGGTGTTTTGAATTTTTACTGCATTTTTCATTACATCCAGTGCCAATTCATATTGGGCTAGGTCAAATAAACAGATTGCTTTTTCTCTATAGGCCATCATATTTCGGTAATCAATTTCAAGACATTTATTGAAATAATTAATCGCTTTTTGTTTTTCTCCAGTATAACTAAAATATAAACCCTTTATGAAAATAGCCTGAATTTCAGCATTTGACCCTTTTGCTGATAATAAGGCATCAGCCAGAATTAAGGCTCTAGGATTTTTTATTTCAGCATACAAGGATCCAAGGGAAATGATGTATTCTATTTTTGGATTGATAGAGATAGCTTTTTCAAAGCATTGGACTGCTTGCAGGGTATCACCATTTTCGAAATACAAAGTTGCTTTTATATCCTGAAAACGATCATTCAAAGAATCTTTTTTTATCGCAATATCGGTTTCAAATAAAGCCTGGTCATAATTGCCATTTTCTCTAAAATATTGAATCAGGTTTTCTCTAACTACCGTAGAGTCGGGGTATTGAACTATTTGATCTCTGAGTTTTTTTTCTTGTTCGGGTATGGTTTGGTCAGGTTTTTTGGATGAATTATTGCAAGAGCCAATGAGTAAAACAATGGCGCAAATAAAGAAAGAAATCGACTTGGTCATGGTTTTGATGATAAGAAGCAAAATTAAGTGCTTACCGTATATTTTATTGACAAAAGTCTGACAAATCAATTATTTGTTCAGATTAACTTCGATCACTAAATTTTTTATATGATTAGGTCTTCTTTTTTGTTGTTGTTTATTTTATTTATTGGTTTAACTTCTAACGTTCATGGTAGAGGTGAGTTAAAGGCCCCTACTTGTCAAAATATTTTTAATTTATCTGTAAACAAGGACACGATCCTTTTTCCTGGCGAAACCCATTTTTCCAATATTCGTCAATTGACTTTTGGGGGTGACAATGCCGAAGCCTATGTCAGTTTTGATGGCAAATGGCTTATTTTTCAAAAAACTAATCCCAAAGAAGGGATTTTATGTGATCAAATTTGGATGGGTAAAATCCCTCAGAAACCTGAAGATAAGTTTGAACCCAAGTTGATGAGTACCGGCGAGGGACGAACTACTTGTGCGTATTTTTTTCCAGATGGCAAACATATTTTGTATGGGTCTACTCATTTGGGAAGTAAGGAATGTCCGCCTGTGCCAGACAGAACTAAATATGGCAATAAATATATCTGGCCTATCTATGAAAGCTTTGATATTTTTAAAGCAGATCTAAATGGAAAAATTGTAAAGCAGTTAACGCACACAAAAGGATATGATGCGGAAGCCACTATTTCTCCGAAGGGTGATAAAATATTATTTACGTCTATGCGTGATGGTGATCTTGATTTATATACCATGGATTTGAATGGAAACAATGTTAAACGAATCACCAATATATTGGGATACGATGGGGGAGCATGGTTTAGTCCAGATGGAAAAAAGATTTTATGGAGAGCCAGCAGGCCAACCACTGAGTCTGAAATAAAGGAGTACAAAGAGCTTTTGGCAGAAAATTTAGTTGCTCCCACTCATATGGAAGTTTGGATTGCTAATTCAGACGGAACGAATGCGCATCAAATTACTTTTTTGGAACAAGCAAATTGGGCGCCTAATTTTACTCCGGATGGCCAGCATATAATTTTTTGCAGCAACCATGAATATAAAAGGGGATTTCCTTTTAACATGTACTTGGCTGATTTAGAAGGAAAAGGTATTGAAAAAATAAGTCGTGACAAGGGTTTTGATGCTTTCCCAATGTTTACTCCCAATGGCAAAAAAATTGTTTTCTGTAGCAATAGAAACAACGGAGGAACTAGAGATACCAATATATTTATTGCAGATTGGAACAATTAGAATGAATCTCGGTGAGTCACCCCTTTCAGTGATTCACCGAGATTTACCTTCAATTTCTATGACCTCACAATCCTTCATTTCTTTTCCATCAATCACCAAGCGAATCAGTGTTCTAACCTTATGCCAGCCTTGTTTTCCAGCAGCACCGGGGTTCATGTGAAGGCAATTTAGTTTGTCATCATAGATCACTTTTAAAATATGCGAATGCCCGCTGATAAACAGTTGTGGCTGATGAACTAAAATTTCTTTTTTTGTTTCAGGGTTGTATTTGGGTGGGTAACCTCCTATATGTCGCATCATTACCTTTACCTCTTCACACATAAAAACTATTTGTTCAGGATAAATAGATCTGATATCATTTCCATCAATATTTCCATACACGCCTTTCATTGGACGAAATGAATTGAGTTGATCGGCAATTGTGATGGTTCCAAAATCTCCTGCATGCCATATTTGATCACAGTTTTCAAAATACTCAAATACACTACTATCAAGCAAATGGTGGGTATCTGATATGAGTCCAATGCGGGTCAAAATAATTGGCTGGTTAACTTTTATGAGGGGAAAGCAATAAAAAAGAAATTATAGTTTTTGTAAAATTGTCCATTGAATTCTTCTTTTGAAAAAGGTGCTTTGCGATCATTAAAATATTCAATGGTAGAAATACCCAAACCGCATTCTGAAAAAAGTTCAAAAATCTCTTCTGGTTTTGTGCCATAAACATCCGCACCACCCAATCCAAATTCAAATAATACCAAGGGCTTATTTTTTTTCAGAATTTTTTTTGCCCCCTGAAGTACTCCAAGTTCTGCTCCCTCTACGTCAATTTTAATCAAATCAATTTTTAGGTCTTCTGGTATTAGATCATCGAGTTTCTCAACCTCAACATTTAATAGAATAGGTTCTTGTCCTATTTGGTTGTTTCTTTCACGAAAGCCACTCACAGCGGGTCTACCAGGATAAAAATTAAAGGTGGTGCTTCCTTTTTCAGAGGAAAGGGCACAATTATATACAGTCGTATTTCTAGAAAATCTTTTTTTAAGTGATTCGTATAAACTCGGAATAGGTTCAAAAGCAAAGTGTTTTCCTTGCGGAGCCGCATCTACTATTTCCATCAGAATATGACCTAAATTAGCGCCAATATCAATACAGTTGGCATCTTTTTTTAAATGTTTGCGTATTAACTCCGTTGTTTGAAAATCATATTTATCAACCGGTAAACGGTAAAACGCTTCAATTAGTTGGTATACTTTAAAGAGGATTTTTTTTAAAATCACTTTAACCCAACCTGGAGCATAACTGCGTAAAAAATTCTTCATAATTCTGAATATCTATTGGTAACGGCTGGTATTAAATTGGTAATCCGATAATAGGTAAATGATTACCACTTGTAATGCCTGCATTTTTCAAAGAGTAAATTTAAATCTTAATTGTTGATAATGAATAGGTTTTAAAAAATCTTCCTTGTAGTATGGCTAAGAAATCATTGAATTTCCATAAAATTTTATTATATTTAAGAACACTAAAATTTGTTGTATGATTAAATTTCACGAGATCAAAAAGGGGGACTATCTATTGGCCGACAATGAGGGGGATACCCGCAAAGGTGAAGTCACCGACTTAAATAGGGATGAAAAGCAAGTTTGTGTAGATACGGGAATCCAGGAATTCTGGTTCGAAACCAATCAGTTAACACCCATTGCTTTGAATGATCAACAGCTAATGAATTTGAAGTTTACGAAGCAGGAAAGCGTCGATGGCTCTGTAAAATATTCAAAGGGTGCCTTTAGGATATTTTTCCCCAATGGTGATAATTTCTCCGCTATGGAAATATGGTATCGGGATGAACGAAGACATATTATGCATTCATTGGACGTTCATCAGTTGCAAAATCATTTTCACGAGATGACCAAAGTGTTGCTGGATGAAGAAGCCTATGTTTAAAAATTAATTAGGTATTGGTAGAAAATAAATAGTTGTACCTAAGTAGATTTTATCTCGACTGCACTTAAAAGCCAATTATTTTAGCTACTGGAAATAATGACCAATTAATTTATGATGTTATTTTTGTAATCTAGATAGAATTTTTGGATTCCGTTGCTAGCAATTTGTCAAAAATTAGGGTCAAAACTTGCCATTTTCCGCTTAAAATGGCAAGTTTTGACCCTAAAAACTAGGGGCAATCGGTAAATAGCTGATTTTTTTGTTAATAATTAAATTAATCCACTTATCTTTGCGCTCCAAAAATATGGCTAAGCAGGCACTCATTAAACAAGATGGAACAATTTTAGAAGCACTCAGTAATGCTATGTTCAAGGTTAAGCTTGAAAATGGACATGAAATTTTGGCTACCATTTCTGGAAAAATGAGAATGCATTACATTAGAATATTGCCTGGAGATAAGGTGGGAGTGGAGATGAGTCCATACGATCTTACTCGGGGTAGAATCATTTTCAGGTATAAGTAAATCTTTGACCTGCGATAATTAAAACTGATTACTAATTAATAAAAAGAAATAACATGAAGGTTAAAGCTTCAATTAAAAAGAGAAGTGTTGATTGCAAGATTGTAAGAAGAAAAGGAGTCTTGTTTGTAATCAACAAAAAAAATCCACGTTTTAAACAAAGACAAGGATAACATCGGTCAATTTTAAATTGTCAATGGCGAAAGTCATTACACTATTCAACATAATAACAAATCATCAGAATTATGGCTCGTATTGCCGGTATAGATTTACCAAAAAATAAAAGAGGCGAAATAGGACTTACCTACATATTTGGAATAGGTCGCTCAACTGCTCAGTATATTTTAAGCAAGGCTGGTATCAGCTTTGATAAAAAAGTGAATGAGTGGAATGATGACGAACAGACTGCTATTCGTAATGTAATTAACAATGAGTTCAAGACTGAAGGTGCTTTACGTAGTGAAGTTCAGATGAACATCAAGCGTTTGCTTGATATCGCTTGTTACCGTGGTTTACGTCATCGCAAGGGTTTACCATTGCGTGGGCAGCGAACTCGTACCAACAGTCGTACTCGTAAGGGTAAGCGTAAGACAGTTGCTGGTAAGAAGAAAGTAGCTAAGAAATAATTTAATCATTACTAGGTAATATTCCTAGCAATGATTTTTTATAGACTTGTATATTATGAACCAACGCCGGATCGCTTTAAGTCAGCAGGAGGGTTTGTTCAATTTCGTTGAGCTTAGGCAAAGCGATTTATTTTTTCAAAGATTACCCATTTAATTAATTATGGCAAAAGCACAAGGCGGCAAGACACAAGGCGGAAAAGCAGGTGGAAAAGCAGCAGCAAAAAAAAGAGTTGTTAAAGTAGACGCTTATGGCGATGCTCACATAACAGCAAGTTTCAACAACATTATTATTAGTTTGACTAACAAGCAAGGCCAGGTTATTTCTTGGGCTAGTGCTGGTAAAATGGGATTCAGAGGTAGTAAAAAGAATACTCCTTATGCAGCTCAGATGGCGGCTTCAGATGCAGCAAAAGTTGCAATGGATGCTGGATTGAAAAGAGTGGATGTTTTTGTTAAAGGTCCAGGTTCGGGTCGTGAAGGGGCTATCAGGTCTTTGTCACAATCAGGCATCGAGATCAACATGATCAAAGACGTTACACCTTTACCACACAATGGTTGTCGTCCTCCAAAGAAAAGAAGAGTATAAATTATCCTAATCCCAGAAGGGATTGGAGCGATTATAATAATTACATTTCATCACTATTGGGTACATCATCAAACTTTAGATTTTTACGATGTTGTACTGAAACTTAAAAATCAACTTAAAATTATGGCTCGTTATACAGGCCCCAAAACAAAAATCTCCAGAATTTTTGGAGAGCCCATCACAGGAAATGGTAAGTGGTTAACTAAAAATAGTAACCCTCCCGGAATGCATGGTGCCAATCGCAAACGTAAAACTCTAGGCGAATATGCCTTACAGTTGCGTGAAAAGCAAAAGGCAAAGTACACTTATGGTTTGTTGGAAAAACAATTCCGTAAAACTTTTGATGAGGCAGCTCGTCGCAAAGGTGTTACTGGTGAAAATTTAATTAAATTATTAGAGGCTCGTTTAGACAATACTGTTTTTCGTATGGGTATTGCTCCTAGTCGTCAAGCTGCTCGCCAGTTGGTGAGTCACAAACATATTACTGTTAATGGTGAAGTAGTAAACGTTCCTTCTTATTCTATGAAACCAGGAGAAACCATTGGTTTAAAGAACAAAAGTGCAGTGAATGTTTCAATCACAGGAAATGTTCGTGGTAAAAATGCCAAGTTCAGCTGGATTGATTTCAATGAGACAGAGCTAAAAGGTACTTTTTTAGCTTACCCTGAAAGAGAAAATGTTCCTGAAAATATCAAGGAGCAATTGATTGTGGAATTGTATAGTAAATAATGAAATCATTCATTCAATGAAATTTAAATATTTCAATGAGTGAATAGAGAGTAAAAATTGAAAATGCAAAAAAGTGACACATTAATTTTTATCTGTGTTACTCAATTGAATAACATATTTATTATTTAAAAATAAAACAACAAAATACAAATGGCCATTTTAAATTTTGTTAAGCCCGATAAAATTGTACTTCAGAAAGCAAATGATTTTGAAGCTCAGTTCGAATTTCGTCCCCTTGAACCAGGTTATGGTGTAACCATTGGTAATGCATTGCGTCGTGTATTGCTTAACTCTTTAGAAGGGTATGCGATCATTGGTATCAATATCGTTGGTGCAGACCATGAGTTTGCCACTATTAAAGGTATTACCGAAGATGTTACAGAAATTATCTTGAACCTGAAGCAAGTTCGTTTTAAGAAAAAAGTAGAACATGAAGTGGGAACTGAAAAGATTACCCTTTCATTAAAAAATAAAACTGAATTTACTGCTGCAATGATTGGAGAAGCTTCTCCTACATTTGAGGTAATGAATCCAGAGTTAATTCTTTGTGTAATGGATAGCAGTGCAAAACTGGATATTGAAATTACAATTGGCAAAGGACGTGGTTACGTACCTGCAGAAGATAACAAGGAAAAAAATTCACATTTTGGATATATTGCTGTTGATGCGATTTATACTCCGATAAAAAATGTAAGATACACCATCGAAAATACCCGTGTTGAACAACGTACCGATTTTGAAAAGTTGATTATGGAAGTAATCACCGATGGTACCATTCATCCTGAAGAAGCTGTTAAACAAGCTAGCCGTATTTTGATTCAACATTTGATGATCATCACAGATGAAAACATCACTTTTGATACAAAAGAAGATAAAAAGGAAGACTTGGTGGACGAACAAACCTTACAATTACGTAAAGTATTGAAAACTCCATTAGAAGATCTAGATCTTTCAGTTCGTGCTTTCAATTGCCTAAAAGCAGCTAAAATCAATTCATTGAGTGAATTGGTTCAGTATGAGCAAGAAGATCTTATGAAATTTAGAAATTTCGGTCAAAAATCTTTGAGTGAGATTGAGCAAGTTTTAAATGAAAGAGGTCTAGGTTTTGGAATGGATTTGAGTAAGTTGAAATTGGATGACGAGTAAACTATTTGAAAATAATAAACATTTGTCTCAAGGGAATCTGTTTTAAATTTTCATTTTATAATTGATTAATTATTAACAATAAGTAGCCTGTAAATCCTGACACGGTATAGGTGAATAAAACAACATGTCATGCGTCACGGAAATAAGAATAATAATTTAAGTAGAACTGCTTCTCACAGAAAAGCACTTTTAATGAACTTGGGTTGCCAGTTGATTATGCACAAAAGAATCACTACCACCCTTGCCAAGGCCAAAGCTTTGCGTACTTACATTGAGCCATTGATTACCAAAACTAAGCACACTGCTAGCAAGGAATCAATCATGCACAATCACAGAATTGTATTTAGTTATTTAAATGATAAGGACGCTGTAAAAGAATTGTTTACAGTGGTAGCTCCTAAAGTTGCTGGTCGTCCAGGTGGTTATACTCGTGTAATCAAATTAGGTAAAAGGATTGGTGATGCTGCCGAAATCGGAATGATAGAATTGGTTGACTTCAATGAAATTTACGGTAAAGGGATTGGTTCTACAGCCGTGGCTGAGCCAGCTAAAAAGACTAGACGTAGCTCAGTTAAGAAAAAGGCAGCAGATACTTCCTCTATCGAAGAAGCAACTGAAGTGAAAGCTGAAGATGCAGCAACTGATACAGAGCCAAAAGCGGAAGCATAAATTGAAATATTATATTTTATATAAAGCTCCGATTTTATTATCGGAGCTTTTTTTGTATAAAATAGTTCGAGCCGATTTTCTGTAAGTTTCCCTTAATTTGCATAATAAAATCATTGAAGCAGATTTTATCAATGGTTGGATTTGTGCAAAAAAAAATTATAAAATAACCCATTGAATTGTTTTCTTTGCAAAACTTTTAAATAATAATGACAGTCACAACACAAACTAAGCCCGCTATTTTATTACTTCAGGACGGAACTGTTTTTAAGGGAAATTCCTTTGGAAAAATTGGTACTACTACTGGTGAAATTTGTTTTAATACAGGTATGACTGGCTACCAGGAAGTTTTTACAGACCCTAGTTACTTTGGTCAGATTCTTATCATGAACAATGTGCACGTTGGAAATTATGGCACCAAGGAAACTGACGTTGAAAGTGCTGGAGTAAAAGTGAAGGGTGTAATTGGAAGGAATTTAGAAGAGCAGTATTCTAGATTTCTTGCAGATGACTCATTGCAGACTTATTTTGAAAAACAGCAAGTGGTTGCAATCGATCATGTTGATACAAGAGCATTGGTTGCTCATGTTCGTGTTCAAGGGGCTATGAATTGCATCATCTCATCTGAAATTTCAGACATTCAAATATTAAAAGAACAGCTGGCAAAAGTGCCATCAATGGATGGGTTGGAGCTGGCTTCAGCGTTATCCACTAAAGAGCCCTATTTTTTGGGAGATCCCAATAGTGCTATTAGAGTGGCAGTTTTGGATTGCGGTGTTAAAAAAAACATTCTTAGTTGTCTTGTTGAAAGAGGTGCTTATGTTAAAGTGCACAATGTTGCAACAAGTTTCGATGATTTAAAAGCCTTTGATCCTACAGGTTATTTTATCAGTAACGGACCTGGTGATCCAGCACCGCTTGATTTTGTTATAAAAACGGTCAAGCAAATATTAGATGCCAATATGCCAATATTTGGAATTTGTTTGGGGCATCAACTGCTTGCTTTGGCCAATGACATCCCTACCTTTAAAATGCATCATGGTCATCGGGGATTAAATCACCCTGTTAAAAATATACTAAGTGGTAAAAGTGAGATTACCACCCAAAATCATGGTTTTGGTGTAGATCCAGAAGCAGTAAAAGCTTCCGATAAGGTAGAAATCACTCACATAAATCTTAATGACAATTCAATAGAAGGTATTAGGGTGAAGAATAAACCGGCTTTTTCAGTTCAGTATCATCCAGAAGCTACTCCTGGTCCGCATGACAGTAGATATTTATTTGACGAGTTTATTTCTTTGCTAAAAAAATAATTCCGTTTTATCATTTTAAATTTAAATATCCTTCGGGGTTGAGAGTATGAAAATAGCAATTATCAATGGACCAAATTTAAACCTCTTAGGTGTTCGAGAGCCTGGCATTTATGGGAATGAGTCATTCGAAGTTTATTTCGAAAAGCTAGTTTCTAAATTCCCTTCCATTGAATTTGTTTATTTCCAAAGCAATGTAGAGGGTGAGTTGATCAACGAGATTCAGCGTTTGGGTTTTTCATACGATGGTATTATTATTAATCCAGGTGGATATACGCATACTTCTGTAGCAATAGGAGATGCGATTGCCTCTATCAAAACTCCAGTGATAGAAGTTCATATTTCCAATGTTTTTGGTAGAGAAGATTTTAGAAAAATTTCTCATGTATCTGCAAAAAGTGTGGGTGTTATCAGTGGTTTAGGAATGAAAGGATACGAGCTTGCTATTGGGTATTTTGTTAACTAATCTTCTGTTATAAATAAATTTCAGAATACTTTTTTGTTGCATATTCAATAAAATAACTCGATTGTAAAGATTCTCCTGTTGCTTTTTTGCAGAGCTCTTCTGATGAATAAAATCTTCCATTGCAATATATTTCTTTCTGCAACCATTCCTGTATGGTATTAATTTTTCCGTTAGATAAATCTTCTGATATAGCAGGGTATTGTTTTTCAATTGTTGAATACAATTGAGCACCATAAAGGCTTCCAAGGCTATAGGTAGCAAAATATCCAAAGCTGCCATGACTCCAATGAATATCTTGCAAGCAGCCACGATTGTCATCTGGAACTTCAATGCCCAAATATTTTTGATACATTTCATTCCAGCATGCTGGAATATCTTTGGTTTGTAATGATCCTTCAATAAGCATCTTTTCAATTTCGTATCGAATCATTACATGGAAATGATAGGTTAACTCGTCTGCCTCTGTACGAATCAAGGAAGGAGAAACGCTATTAATTCCTTTATAAAATTTTTCAATATTTATTTCCTTGAATTGCTTAGGAAAAGCATTGGTGAGTAGCTTAAAATTATGTTGCCAAAAAGGAAGTCCTCTTCCTATGCAATTTTCCCAAAGACGACTTTGACTTTCATGAATACTCAAACTGCAGTACTCACCTAATGGAAGTCCATACTGATCGGCTGGTAAACCTTGTTCGTATAGTGCATGTCCTCCTTCATGAAGGCAACTCCAGGTCATATTACCAAAATCATGTTCATCAATTCGGGTGGTTACTCTTACATCCTTGCTGCTAAAATTGGTTGTAAATGGGTGTAGGCTGATATCTTGCCTTCCTGCTTCAAAATCAAAACCAATTCTTTTTAAAATTTCTAAGCCAAATTCCCATTGATTATCTTTTTTAAATTCTTGGAAAAGGAATGAATTATCAATTGATTTTTTATTTTTTATCGAATCGAGTAAGTTTAATAAGGGTGGTTTTAATTCATTGAATAGACTGTCTACTTTTGAAACAGTCAATCCTTTGTCATAATCATTCATCAAAGCGTTGTAGGGATGTTGTTCATACCCAAGTAAATCTGCTTCTTGTTTTTTTAATTGAATCAATTTATTGAGGGGTTGCTCAAAGACTGCAAATGAATTTTCTTTGCGTGCTTTTGCCCAAGCATGATAGGATTGATTGACTGTTTCACTCATCTGTCTGACAAAGGCAGTGCTTAATTTTACATTTCGTTTATAATCTTCATTGCTTAGTACTATGTTTCTTTTTTCGCTCGTGGTCAAATCTTCACATGAGCTTAGTTGTTCTAATAATTCTTCCATTTTTTTATCAGTAAATAACTGATGGGCAATTTCACTCAGCGTAGCAATTTGCTGGCCTCTAAAATCATTACCTTTAGGAGGAAGGTAGGTTTCTTGGTCCCATTGCAAAACGGCAGATGCGTATTTTACATCAGCTATTTTTTGCATCTTTGTTTTATAGGTTGAATATAATTTAGCAGTACTCATTGAATAAATCTTTAGAAAATGAAAATACAAGATATCACCAATTTTTTAGAAACGATTGCCCCAAAAGGTCTGCAAGAAAATTATGACAATGTTGGTTTGCTAACAGGCAGTGCTGGATGGGAATGCACGGGGGTTCTAACCACATTGGATGCAACGGAGGCGGTAGTGCTGGAGGCGGTTAAAAATAATTGTAATCTGATTGTAGCTCATCATCCTATAATTTTCGGGGGACTGAAAAAAATAAATGGCAAAAATTATATTGAGAAAGCGGTCATCACGGCAATTAAAAATGACATTGCTATATATGCCATTCATACCAATTTGGACAATGTACTGGAAGGGGTGAATGGAAAAATGGCTGATAAAATTGGATTAAAAAACTGTGAAATTTTACTTCCTAAGCAAAATACTTTAAAGAAGTTAGAAACCTATGTACCAATTGCTCATTTGCAAAAAATAAGGGAAGCAATATTTGATGCTGGAGGCGGCCAAGTAGGTAATTATAGTGATTGCAGTTTTACTACCTCGGGGGAGGGCACTTTTAAAGGGGCTGAAGGGACTCATCCCTTCGTTGGAACACCTGGTTTTCTGCATACAGAGCCTGAAAGTAAAATAGAGGTTATTTTCCCTATTTGGATGGAGAATACTATTATGAATGCTTTGATAGAAGCGCATCCTTATGAAGAAGTAGCCTATCAAGTAATAAATATTAATAATATAAATAAAACAATAGGGAGTGGATTAATTGGAGAGTTAGAGGAAGCTATTACTGAATCTGAATTTTTAGTTAAACTATACAAAGTATTCAATATCAAAGTTATACGTCATACTTTATTAAGAGATAAAATGGTGAAAAAAGTGGCACTTTGCGGTGGAGCTGGCAGTTTTTTGATTGATAAGGCCATCCAAGTTGGAGCTGATTTTTATATTACAGGGGATATAAAATACCATGAATTTTTTGATGCAAACGGTCAGGTAGTGATCGCCGATATTGGTCATTATGAGAGCGAGCAGTATACGATAGAACTGTTATTTGATATTTTAAGTGAAAAATTCCCTACCTTCGCGGTCCTAAAATCAGGTATTATTACTAATCCTGTTAACTATTTTGTAGCAGCCTCTACTCCCAAAGGAGTTTAAAAGGCAGGTTTAAAATAAGTTTACTAACAATAAATATAAATTTCAAACAATTCTTAAATATGGCCGCAGTAAAAGATTTCTCAGTAGAAGAAAAATTGACAGCTCTTGTAAATTTACAAAAAGTAGATTGTAAGCTAGATGAAATACAAATTTTGAAGGGTGAATTACCTATCGAAGTAAAAGATCTAGAAGATGAAATTGAAGGTTTGCATGCTCGTCAAACGCGCGTGGAAGAAGAGATTAATGGAATACAGGAATTTATCAATCAAAAAAAGGAAGCAATAAAAGAGGCTGAGGCATTGGTAAAAAAATATGAGAAGCAAAGTGACAATGTAAAAAACAATCGTGAGTTTGAAGCAATCAATAAAGAAATTGAAATGCAAACACTCGAAGTAAAACTTTGTGAAAAACACATTAAGGATGCCACTGAAGAGATTGGAGATAAAGCGAGACAATTAGAATCTGCTAAAAAAGCAGTTGCGGTGAAGGAGAACAATTTATCTGGCAAAAAAGGGGAATTGGAAAAAATTATCAAAGAGACTGAAAAAGAGGAAAAGCAATACAATAAACTAGCTTCTGAAGCTAGAGCCCATGTAGATGAGCGGTTGATATTGAGTTATGATCGCATCAGGAAAAATTACCGAAATGGTTTGGCTGTTGTGCCGGTTGAAAGAGATAGCTGCGGTGGTTGTTTTCATGCAATTCCTCCACAGAAACAAAGTGAAATTAAATTGCGTAAAAAAGTAATTGTTTGTGAAAACTGCGGTCGTATTCTAGTAGATACTGATTTGAATGACAGTATTGAGATCAAATAATTCGAACAAATAAGTTATTCATACGAAAAAAGCACTTCTATCTGAAGTGCTTTTTTCGTATGAATAACTGGTAAAAAAATATCTGACAATATCTGAGTAATCAGCCTTAAAAATTACTAATTTGCTGGTAATATGCTTCAAAGACTTCATATACAGAATTATGCCATCATTGATGAGATCTCGATCGATTTCTCATCAGGTCTAAATATCATTACCGGTGAAACGGGTGCGGGGAAAAGTATTCTAATGGGAGCACTTAGTTTAATATTAGGGGAGCGCTCTGGAGGCAATGCTGTATTGAACAAGGAAAAAAAATGTGTGATAGAAGGTTATTTTAAAGTCAAGGACAATCAGCAGGTCAGGGCATTCTTAAAATCAAATGAACTTGACATAGAAGATGAATTATTGGTAAGAAGGGAAATTTCTGTTATAGGAAAATCAAGGGCTTTTATTAATGACACTCCAGTTAATTTGGGTCAGCTAAAGGAATTAGGTTTGGTGTTGGTAGATCTTCATCAGCAGTTTGATACATTGGAATTAGGGGAGAATGATTTCCAACGGGCAGTAGTAGACGCTTTAGCTGGGAATACTGAAATTATTGCTGAGTTCCACACCTTTTTTACATCCTATGCCAAGGCAAAAAAAGAGCTTGGAGCCCTGAGATTGGAGCAGCAAAATGCGCAAGCTGCCCTTGATTATAATCAGTTTTTATTTGATGAACTCGAAGAGCTGAACTTGCAAGAGAATGAGTTGGAGCAGTTGGATGCCGAAATTAAATTGTTGGCCAATGCTGAAAGTATTAAGCAGCAATTGGGAAGTATTTACCAGCCCTTATCTGCCTCAGAAACACCCATTGTTCAACAAATCAAATCGCTTAGCAATAAATTACAGTACCTCGAGCAATTTCATTCTGCCATATCAGATCTCAACAGCAGACTCCGCAGTGCACAGGTAGAACTTCAGGATATAGGAGATGAACTGGAACGAATAGACGAAGCAGTTCAGTATAGTCCCGAAAGAATCCAGTGGGTAAACGATAGATTGTCTGCCGGATACAAATTGTTAAAAAAACATGCTGTCACTACAACTGCTGATTTATTAACGATCAAGGCATCATTAGAAGAGAAACTGACTGCGATTGTGAGTATCAGTGAGGCGATTGAATCCAAGGAGCAGGAGGTTAACCAATTGTTGGATCGCTGCGGCCTTTTAGCTAGCGAAATTTCAACCAATAGGCATAAAACAGTCAAACCCCTTACTCAAAAAATTAATAGCCTTTTGGCCCAAGTAGGTATGCCTAATGCGCAAATCAAGTTGAGTGTAGTGGAGACAGCATTGCACAGTAACGGCATAGATACCATTGATTTTTTATTGGATGCCAATAAAAGTGGTCGATTTGAAACTTTGAGCAAAGTGGCGAGTGGGGGAGAACTCAGTCGTATCATGCTTTGTATTAAATCATTGGTTGCCCGAAAGCTTCAGTTGCCAACCTTGATATTTGACGAAATTGATACGGGTATCAGTGGGGAAGCTGCAAAACAGGTAGGAATTATTATGAAAGATCTTTCTAATTCTCATCAGTTATTATCGATTACTCATCAGCCGCAGATTGCCGCAAAAGCTTCCGCACACTACTTTGTATACAAGGCAGTGCAAGGAAATAAAATTACTACTTCTATAAGGTTGTTAGACGAACTTGAGCGTATCAATGTAATTGCGCAAATGTTGAGTGGTGAAAAACCTACCGCTGCTGCGTTGGAAAATGCTCGAGAAATGTGCAAAGGAAACTAGTTAGTTACTAATTTTCAGCTGATTCTACTCCATTTCGGACTGATCCTAGCGGATTTTTTTACTTTGCTATTTTTCAATTAATTACACAACAATTTTTCTTTAAAAAATAAGAATGCTATTTTTACCATTCAAATTAAATCAACATGTCATATAATTTACTCAAAGGAAAGAAGGGAATCATTTTTGGAGCACTAGACGAAAAATCAATTGCATGGAAAACTGCCCTGCGTTGTCATGAAGAGGGAGCTGAAATTTTACTCACCAATGCACCCGTTGCTATGCGAATGGGAGAAATTAACAAACTTGCTGAGCTGATAAATGCTCCTGTAATTCCTTGCGATGTGAGTAGCAATGAAGATGTTTTAAATCTTATCACAAAAGCCAAAGAGCATTTTGGTGGTGGAGTAGATTTTATTTTGCATTCAATAGGGATGAGTATTAATGTCCGCAAGGGAAAACATTATACAGATATTGATTATGGCTTTAATGCTAAAACATTGGATATTTCATCGATGAGTTTGCATCGTGTATTGGCTACAGCAATGAAGTTGGATGCTATCAATGAATGGGGAAGTGTGGTGGCACTTACCTATATCGCTGCGCAGCGCGTTTTCCCTGATTACAATGAAATGGCAGATGCCAAAGCTTTGTTAGAAAGTGTAGCTCGTAGTTTTGGATATCACTATGCTCAGAAAAAGCATGTAAGAGTAAATACTATTTCTCAATCGCCTACCAGAACTACTGCTGGTAGCGGGGTAAAAGGATTTGATGGCTTTATCAATTTCGCTGAAAAGATGAGCCCTTTGGGTAATGCAAGCTCAGAAGATTGTGCCAATTATTGTGTTACCATGTTCAGTGATCTTACTAGAATGGTGACAATGCAAAATCTTTTTCATGATGGAGGTTTTTCTTATACTGGTGTAACACATTCTGTGATGGAGATCATGGAAAAATAAGTTGCGGCGATCTTACTTTTAAAGAGTTATAGATTATTGTTTTCATTTTGGATGTAAAAAAAATAATGTGGATTTAATTGAAATAATTGGCCTCACTGGTTCTATTTTAAGCAGCATAACTTTTATGCCTCAGGTTTATCAAACTTGGAAAACAAAAAGTGTAGGCGACCTTAATTTATTTATGATGCTGATTGTTTTTATTAGTACAATCATCTGGCTGGTATATGGAGTTGGGAAGTCGTTGCTTCCCGTAATTATCTGTAATGGGATTATTTGTTTCTTATCCTTGGTGCTGATATATTTTAAATTCAGGTATACAAAAAAGTAGCCAATCAATTTTGATATAAATTACGTAAGGTCCTAAAGATTTTAATTGCAGTGAGGAGGAGAAATTTCTATTGAATCATTGTATTCAACTATAATTACTATGAAAGCCACCAATTTAGAGATTGGTGGCTTTTAATTTTATTTTTCATCATTTAGAGAGCAACTAGTTTTAACACTTGATGCTTTGAAGATTAATATTCGTCCTCGTTGAAAAAGAAATCATCTTGGCTTGGATAGTCAGGCCAAATATCTTCGAGTCCCTCATATAATTCCCCTTCATCCTCTAGTTCTTGCAAATTTTCAATTACTTCAATAGGTGCACCACTTCTGATGGCATAATCTATTAGTTCATCTTTTGATGCAGGCCAAGGGGCATCTTCTAAATGGGAGGCTAATTCTAGGGTCCAAAACATCTTTTATGTAGATTTAATTTTTGCAAATGTAAAAGTTTGATGTCATTAAACAAATGTATTTTTTACCCAAAAAATTGGGAGTGGTTAATAACTTCCAAATATTGACAGAGTCGGCTTGTTAATTCTTAATAATTAATTACTTTAGCTAGATGCTAACTGCTTCTAATATTTTTAAAAATTACGGAATTCTGCCCGTTTTGAAGGGGGTTGATATTAAGATTACCAAGGGTGAAATTGTAAGTATTGTAGGTTCTTCTGGTGCTGGTAAAAGCACGCTCCTCCACATTCTTGGCACTTTAGACAAGGCAGATAAGGGTACAGTTACACTCGGGGAACAGAAAATTGAAGACCTATCTGGCAGAAAATTAGCTGCCTTCCGGAATAAAAATATTGGCTTTGTTTTTCAATTTCACCACCTATTGCCTGAGTTTACAGCTCTTGAAAATGTTTGTATTCCCGCATGGATAGCCGGAAGTAGGAAAAAGGAAACAATTAGTAGGGCAACTAAATTGTTAACAACTTTAGGGCTTGAAAGTCGTTTGGAGAACAAACCACAGCAACTTTCGGGGGGCGAACAGCAAAGGGTGGCTGTAGCAAGGGCATTGATTAATAACCCATCCATCATCATGGCGGATGAACCTACTGGTAACTTGGACAGTGCCAATGCCAAAGAATTACATCAGTTGTTTATTGATTTAAGGAATCAGTTTAATCAAACTTTTCTCATAGTTACGCACAATGAAGAATTGGCACAAATGAGTGATCGAATTTTACAAATGAAGGATGGAAAAATAATTAACTAACTACTCAATCTTGGCTTCCATTCTACTTCAGCCACTCCTAGTTGATGGGCAATATACCTACTTAATACAAAAAGATAATCACTTAAACGATTGATATATTTAATCACTAGTGGGTCTACAAAAAGTTCATGCTCTTGCATGTTAACACATAGTCTTTCGCCACGTCTACAAACGCAGCGAGCTATATGAGTAGTAGATATTGCAGGGTGTCCTCCAGGTAATATAAAGTGCTTCATGGCAGTAAGCACTTCGTTCATTTTGTCAATTTCTGTTTCCAGTGTATCAATATCTCCTTCTTTTAGGTCAGGAATTTTCATCGAGGGAGCTTTGTCTGGATCACATGCTAAGGAAGATCCTACAGTAAATAAACGGTCTTGTATTTCCTTTAACATCACCTTACTTGGTGCATCAATAATTAAATCTATTATAAGTCCAATGTATGAATTTAATTCATCGATGGTACCATAGGTTTCAATGCGTAAATGGCTTTTAGGAACTCTTGTGCCACCAATTAAACTGGTAGTACCAAGATCGCCACTTTTAGTATAAATCTTTAAAGCCATTTTAATTAAAAATATTTTAGGGGATCAAAAAAATCAAATTGGTGTAAATTTTTTTTAACTGAGTTTAGGCAGTTTGCGTAATCAATGAAGGGTGGTTATTTAATTTATCACTTTCTATCACTCCATCTCTTAGTCTGATAACTCTATGAGCAAATCCTGCAATATCCTCTTCATGAGTAACCAAGATCACGGTATTTCCATCATTGTGAATTTTGCCTAAAATATCCATAATTTCATGAGATGTTTTAGAGTCTAGATTACCGGTAGGTTCATCTGCTAGAATGATGGATGGATTATTGATCAATGCTCTTGCAATAGCAACACGCTGGCACTGTCCACCACTCAGTTCATTGGGTTTATGGCTACTCCTGTCGTCTAATTTTACTTTTCTCATTACTTCCATCGCTCGATCCAATCTCTCAGTCTTTCCTATTCCGCTATAAATGAGTGGCAATGCTACATTCTCTAATGCAGTGAGCCTAGGTAATAAATTAAATTGCTGAAATACAAAACCAATTTCTTTGTTACGAACCTCCGCTAAATCATCATCTGGCATGCTGCTCACATCTTTTCCATTAAGGATATATTTACCTCCTGAAGGAGTATCGAGACAGCCTAAAATATTCATAAGGGTTGACTTGCCGGAACCGCTGGGCCCCATCAGTGCTACGTATTCATTTTTAAAAATATCCACGTTGAGCCCCTTTAGTACCTGCAACTCCTGTTTTCCGAGGTAATAACTTTTCACGATATTCTCTAAATGAATGATTCCTTGCATAATGATTTATTGTTAGTGGATGGTATTGTTAAAATTTGATTGGTTTGCATTGTTAAGGTTCATCAATTACGTCAATAATTTTTTACTTTTATTTTTTAGGGTACGCAAGTAAATTATTTTTTAATAACCTTGGGAACTTTAAAAAATTGGCTATCCTTTAATGTAGCATTTTTCAGTCCGTCTTCTCTACTGATACTGCCTTTTATTTCATCCTCCCTCAACGCATTTATATTGTCACTCATATGCAATAATGGAGACACACCGGTAGTGTCTAGCTCATTCAATTTTTCTACAAACTGAATCATCCGCTGCAGATCATTTTTAATAGCCGACTTTTCAGTGTTATCAAATTGGAGCCTAGCAAGGTTAGCCAATTTGTCAACCAATGTGTCATTTACTTCCATTGAACAAAATTAAAGGATTCCTATTATAAGTGCCTAATAATTGGATAAGTGGTCTTAGTTGATATTCCAAGGGCGCAAAACCTTGTCCCTAGGCGATTTTATTTGGGGGTAGAATTTCTAGTCCTAACATTTTTTTTATTGCCGTTTTTTCCTTCAAACCCCCTTTTTAAGCCAAACTATCTCCCTTGCGTTGTGTATGGCTGATTTAGCCTCATTATTACCTATTTAAAAATTGGTAACAGACATTGAAATTTTTCAATTCACTTGTCGATTCACAATCGAGTTTTATTATCTTCGCCTTCCTTATGATTGGAAAAAAGAAAATAGTAATGAGTGGCATTCGCCCTACTGGATTTTTACATTTGGGCAATTATTTTGGGGCTATCCAAAATTATGTAAAAATGCAGGATGAATTTGAGTGTTATTTTATGGTGGCCGATTTACATTCACTCACTACGCACCCTGATACTAGCGAACTAAAAAATAATGTTTACAGAGTATTGGCTGAAAATATTGCCTGCGGTTTGGACCCTGATAAAGTAGCCCTTTATTGTCAGAGTCATGTATACGAAACGTCAGAATTGTATTTATACCTTAATATGTTGGCCTATATTGGCGAACTAGAAAAAACAGTTACTTTCAAAGATAAGGTCCGTCAGCATCCAGAAAATATCAATGCAGGTCTTTTAACTTATCCTGTATTACAAACAGCTGATATTATTTTGCATCGAGCAAGTCATGTGCCGGTTGGTAAGGACCAAGAGCAGCATTTAGAAATGGCTAGAAATTTCGCCAATCGATTTAATTTTCGTTATGGAGAAATATTTCCTGAACCACATGCTTTTAACTACAATCAAGTATTGGTAAAAGTTCCGAGTCTGGATGGAACAGGTAAAATGAGTAAAAGTGAAAATCAGTTAGCAACTCTATTTTTGGCAGATGAAGATGATTTGATAAGAAAAAAAGTGATGAAGGCCAAGACAGACAGTGGACCTACTGAAAATAGTTCTGTTAAACCGGATTACATAGAAAATATTTTCGGATTAATGAAGTTGGTTAGTAGCGATGACGTAATTGCAAAATTTGAGCACGATTATAACCACTGCACTATCCGATATGGTGATATGAAAAAGCAGTTGGCAGAAGATATGGTTGCTTTTATTTCTCCAATAAGAAATAAGGTAAATGATATTCTCAACGACGAAGCTTACCTAAAGGAAGTGATGCAGAAGGGAGCAGAAAAAGCAAGGAAAAGTGCCCAAGCTACTATGCAGTTGGTCAGGGAAGCAATGGGTTTAAATTATTGATTGTTGATTCAAAATTTCAGGGTAAGCCTTAGTTTTTCAACCATTTTACAGAGAAAAACTGTTAGCTCAAACCACTTAAAAATAAGGTAATCATCACAATGAATACCGGAATGAAATTTTATGTCTGGAATATAATTATGTTTGCTTACTTTCATACACTAAATTACTTTCAATTCTAATATTATCCTATAAAAGGTAGGTATGGCAAAAATTAAAAAACCGAAGCATATTGCAGTAGCCGGTAACATCGGTGCTGGTAAGACAACGTTAACAGAAATGTTGAGTAAGCATTATAAATGGATTCCACAATTCGAAGATGTTGATCACAATCCATATCTCAATGATTTTTATGAGGATATGCCTAGATGGAGTTTTAATCTTCAAATATTTTTCCTTAACAGCCGATTAAATCAACTCCTTGAAATAGATCGAGGCACAGAAACTGTTATTCAGGATAGGACTATTTACGAGGATGCCAATATATTTGCCCCCAATCTGCATGATATGGGATTAATGGGAAAAAGAGATTTTGATAATTACTTTCAGTTTTTTGAAACCTTGAAGACCATGGTAAAGCCTCCGGATTTATTGATTTATTTGAAGGCTTCCGTGCCAACATTGGTGGCTCAAATACAAAAAAGAGGCAGAGAGTATGAAGAAAATATCCGCCTTGATTACCTGAAAAAATTAAATGATTATTACAATAATTTTATTGATACCTACAAAGAAGGACCACTTTTAATCATTGACGCGGATAACAATAAATTTGCTGAAAATGAAGAGCATTTAGGACAGATCATTTCAAAAATTGACTCAACTTTATTTGGCTTATTTTAGAAAAAGAGCTTGAAAGTTGGATTGTCTGTTTAAATCTTTATTCCCTTTAGTTTAGCATCTTGGCTAATGTTTTCAAATATTTAATTTGAATAAAATAATTTCTTTTGGTTGACTGATTGTGTCATAAAAAGTATTATCAAATTAACAATTATTCATGGGTTCAACTTTTAATTTAAAAGATGGTTTATTTCAATTACAATGGCAAAATACATCCTGAGGGTAGTCCAGTTATTGGAGCGGATAATCGGGGGCTAAGGTATGGAGATGGTTTATTTGAAACTATCAAAATGATAAAAGGGAAGTTGCTTTTTGAAGATGATCATTTCGCTCGTCTCTGGAAGGGAATGAAAGTTTTGGGGTTTGAAATTCCTAAACATTTAACGGTAGATTTTTTACAAAAGGAAATTATATCATTGACCCATAAAAATGGTCATGAAAATGCTGCAAGAATTCGATTGAATATTGTAAGAGGCGATGGCGGACTCTATGATGCCAAAAATCATGTACCCCTCTACATTATACAGAGTTGGCCATTGGTGCAAGGAAATGGTGAATGGAATAGCAATGGCCTAGTAGTAGGGATTTATGAGGAGGCCAAAAAAAGCTGTGATATATTGAGTAACCTAAAACACAACAATTATCTTCCCTATGTGCTTGCAGCCCTGACAGCAAAAAAGGAAAAATGGAATGATGCCATTTTGTTAAATACGAGTGGAAGAATATGTGATACTACTATTGCTAATATTTTTATAGTTAAAAAAGGAGTGGTGTATACCCCGTCTTTGCAAGAAGGTTGTGTAGCAGGGGTTATGAGAAGGGTGATTATTCAAAATATGTCAAAATTAGCTATTGAGTTGGTTGAAAAAGAAATTACCATATCCGAGTTGTTGGATGCCGACGAAGTTTTTTTAACAAATAGTATCTACAATATAAGATGGGTTAAAGGAATTGGAGACAGTAGCTTTCAAAACAGTTTTACCCATCAGTTTTTTTTAGCATTACAGCCAACCATTTTATAAAACGAATGTTAATATAGATTAAATGCAAAAAGTCAATATTATATGGTTTCGTAGGGATCTTCGTTTAGAGGACAATACAGCGCTTTATCATGCACTTCGATCTGAAATACCGGTGTTACCGATATTTATTTTTGATAAAAATATTTTAGATAAGCTTGAAGATAAGTCTGATAGGAGAGTGGGTTTCATTCATTCCGCTTTGAGTGAAATGCAGCAAAAATTAATAACACTAGGCTCTTCATTGGAAGTTTACTATGGCACTCCATTAGAAATATTCAAAGGGCTTTTAGATAAATATCGGGTGGAAAAAGTATTCACTAACCATGATTATGAACCTTATGCATTGGAGAGAGAGAAATTTATTCATCAATTTATAGAAAGTAATCAAACTCAGTTGGTTACTTACAAAGACCAAGTGGTATTTGAAAAAAACGAGGTGATCAAAGACGATGGTACTCCTTATACCATATTTACATCCTACAGTAAAAAATGGAAGGCTACTTTACTAGAAGAACATTTAAAATCATTTGATACCCAAAAATATTTTAATAATTTTTTTCAGCAGGCTGCTTTCGCAATTCCAACTTTGCAATCAATGGGATTTAATGAAGTTGAAAAATCTTTTCCTTCTAAATCATTGGATGAGGAGTTGGTGAAAAAATATGCAGATCAAAGAAATTTCCCTTCTATTGCGGGTACTTCAAAATTAGGCGTTCATTTACGTTTTGGAACTATCAGTATTCGAGAACTAGCCAGAAAAAGTAGCCTGCTCTCTGAAACTTATTTGAATGAATTGATTTGGAGAGATTTCTATCATATGATTTTGTTTCATTTTCCGCAGGTAGGTCATTACAAAGCTTTTAGGCAGGTATATGATACAATTGAATGGCGTAAAGATGAGGATCAGTTTCAAAGATGGTGTGATGGTCTTACAGGATATCCAATAGTAGATGCGGGTATGCGCGAGTTAAATGCAACTGGCTTTATGCACAATCGAGTACGCATGATCGTTGCCTCTTTTCTAACCAAACATTTGCTAATTGATTGGAGATGGGGAGAAGCTTATTTTGCTCAAAAGCTATTGGATTTTGATTTGGCTGCCAACAACGGCGGATGGCAATGGGCTGCTGGAAGTGGCTGCGATGCAGCACCCTATTTCAGAATATTTAATCCTTATCTTCAAACACAAAAATTTGACCCAAAGTTGGAATATATTAAAAAGTGGGTTCCCGAATTCCAAGAATTCTCTTATCCTGCTCCCATAGTGGTCCATGAAGATGCGAGGAAGCGATGTCTCGAAGTATATGGAAAGGCTTTGAAAAAATAATTATTTTATTGGGTGATAAGAATTTTTAAAATAGCGATTGTTAAAAGTAGGATTGAATAAAAAAAAAGGGAGTGTAGCTTCTTTTTTTCTTTGCTTAAATAAAATAGTGAAATGAGTGGCAATGTGAATAGCAGTATCAGATTGGGAAGCCAAAGTATTTCATAGAAGACTCCAACAATTGTAAAATGATAGACATTAATTAGTCCTGCCAAAATCCAAAATAAACTTACTTCAATACTTATAAAAAATATAATCTTACTTAGGTTAGGCTGTTTGTTTTTTTCTGTATTCATATATTTTTTGTTCTGAAATGAATTTTTAAAGTGCTACGAAAATATCTCTTCTATTTTTGTTTGCTCCTGTGGTTTGGAGTGGATGATTTTCGAGCAGTTTTAAAATCGCTTTTTTTCCTTCCTCGCCCAAGTCAAGTGAATACTCGTTTACGTATAAGTCAATATGTTGCCGCATTACTTGCTCACTCATTTCTTGAGCATGGCATCTAATGTAATCGTTTAGTAATGGATAATTTAAAAAAGCAAAGGCGATACTCTTTTTAATAAGTGCATCGATGGTTTGTTGTATTGAAATATCTAATTCTTTTTTTATAACAATTCCGCCCAATGGTATTGCATGGTCTGTTTTTTTCTCCCAATAATCACCTAAGTCTGTTATTTTTTTTAGACCTTTTCCTTCATAGGTAAATCTGTTTTCATGAATGATTACCCCTAAGCCCTTTTTTGCTAAAACAAAATTTTCTATTTCATCATATCGAAGAAATATTTTATTTTTTGCTTGGGGATAGGCCATTGAAAAAAGTAAGTTGGCAGTTGTATTTTCTCCAGGGATAGCTATTAATGAGTCTTCAATGGATGGATGAGTGTCAGCAGAAGAAATTAATAAGGGCCCTACACCTTTACCAAGCGCGCTGCCACTATTCATTACTTTGTATTGATCTAATACCAAGGGCAGCACTCCATAACTTAATTTAGTAATCGCCAACCTTCCTTCCTGGGCCCATTGATTTAGGGTTTGAACATCTTCTAGGAATACTTCAAATTCAAAACCATCTGTATCAATTTTATGATTGACAATTGCGTCAAAAATAAAAGTATCATTTGGGCAAGGAGAGAAGCCAAGAGTTAGTTTCATATCAATTAATTTCGAATGGATGTTCATTGTTAATTAGATCAATCAATATTTTCAGCTCTTTATTTAAATTACCAATCGCCTCTTTTATTTTCCATTTGCTTTTATCTCTTTCACCCACAGTGTTGGATATACTTCTTAATTGTATAAAAGGAATCTTTTGATGCAAACCAATAAAGTGCAAAGCAGCGCCTTCCATCGTTTCTATTTCAGGAGAAAAATGAATGATCGATTGATTTTTTTGAACTTCACTATCACCAACCTTATTAACTGTAATTGCTTTTACGTTGTTTAATTTTGAAACAGAAAAGAGTTCACTAGGATTAATCAGCCAACCTTCATTAAAAGGAAATTCATTTGCATCAGCAAAATTAGATTTGAAAATAGGAGTAAATTCTTTGTTTTCTTCCATTCCGATATCTCCAAAAGCGTCTTGCTTTACCAACACTACTTCCCCCAATGATAGGTTATTCGCAAATGATCCGGCAATTCCTGCCTGAATTACAATATCGGGTTGTATTGTTAGTATTGTTTTTTGAAGTTGGTATAAAGTAGTTGGAACACCTACCCCCGTAATAAGTACATCAATGGTTTTATTTGTTATTGTGTAGGGTTCAATTTCTTCTTTGGTGGCTGCTGTTAATAAAATTCGCATGGTACAAATTTCGGCTTAAGTCTTCATATTTTGGTATTTTGAGACTACCTTTGCAGAAATTTTGAGGATATACGATGGTTTACATTACCCGAATAGAACATTTTAACGCGGCTCACCGACTTTTTAATCCATCTTGGACTAGGGAACAAAATGAGGAGGTTTTTGGAAAATGTGCAAATGAGAACTGGCATGGGCACAATTTCGAATTGTATGTTACCCTAAAAGGAGAACCCAATATTGATACTGGCTTTGTGTTTGATGTTAAAAAGTTGAGTCTGATTGTTCAACAGCACGTAATTGATAAACTGGATCATAAAAATCTCAACCTTGATGTTGACTTTATGTCTGGTAAACTCTGTTCCATTGAAAATTTAGTAATTGGTATTTGGGGTCAATTAGTGCCCCATTTGCCCAAAGATGTTCATCTACATTGCTTAAAATTGTATGAAACTCCCCGAATATTTGTTGAATATTACGGAGATTAACGATTGGATTTTTCTTTTTATTTGAATACCGCAAACAATTGGTAGTTTAAGTTGTTGTTTATTATAAGAGATAATCGGTTTAAACAGCAAACTTCTGTTGTAGCCTCCAGAATTAAGCGTTCTAAACTATTTTCCTTTTTAAATTTAAGTGTTATTGCTACTATTCTGACTGGGTAGGTTTTGAGCATATTAAAATTAATGTATGAATAATAAGGTATCAGTGTTTCGAATTGAACATTTTAATTCAGCTCATAGGCTTAACAATCCAGCTTGGGACGAAGCGACCAATGAGCAAATATTTGGTAAATGTAACAATCCGAATTACCACGGACACAATTACGAATTGGTGGTAAAGCTTTCTGGTGTCCCTGATTTGGCTACTGGATATGTATTTGATTTGAAAATATTGAAAGATTTAATCAAAGAAAATATTTTAGAAAAATTTGATCATAAAAATTTAAATTTAGATACCATCGAATTTAAAAATTTAAACCCGAGTGCAGAAAATATTGCGATTGTTATTTACAATATTTTGAGAGAAAAAATAGAAATGAAATTTGATATCCAGGTTCGGTTGTATGAAACTCCAAGAAACTTTGTTGAATATCCGGTTAACTAAATAAAAAAACACCAATGGCTTATAAAAAAATTGATCAATACGACCAAAATGTTACAGAAGGTTTAATAAAAACCTACTCCGACACATTGGGATTGTTAGGAGAAGATCCAACAAGGGAGGGGCTTCAAAAAACACCTGAAAGGGTTGCAAAAGCTATGCAATTTCTAACTCAAGGATATGAACAAAATGCCAATGAAATTTTAAATTCTGCAAAATTTCACGAAGAGGTAAGCGAAATGATCATTGTCAAGGACATCGAATTGTATAGTATGTGTGAGCATCATATGCTTCCTTTTTATGGAAAGGCCCATGTTGCTTATATTCCCAATGGTTGGATTACTGGTTTGAGTAAAATTGCAAGAGTAGTAGATGTTTATAGCAGACGTCTTCAAGTGCAAGAAAGACTTACCCACCAAATTTTAAATTCTATCAAAGAAACACTCAATCCAATTGGGGTGGCAGTGGTTATTGAAGCTTCCCATCTTTGTATGATGATGAGAGGTGTTCAAAAACAAAATTCAGTAACTACTACTTCAGCTTTTTGGGGTGAATTTGAACAAAATGAAACAAGAAGTGAGTTTTTAAAATTGATCAGTGCTAAACTTCATTAAATTAATTAATTCTGATTCAATTTTTTCATCTCAGAAATAAGAAATTATTTAATAAAATATCCCTCAGGCTATTATAGCCTTCAATAGTATCCAATAATTTTAATCTTATTCTTGTCAGATTAAAATTTTATTTTTGTTAAAATTTACAAGAAGTATATGGCAAATGCATTTGTTTTCCCAGGTCAAGGATCGCAGTTCAGTGGTATGGGTAAGAGTCTTTACGAATCGAATCCTTTTGTAAAAAACTTATTTGAGCAAGCGAATGAAATCTTAGGTTTTCGTATTTCTGATATCATGTTTACAGGAACTGAGGAGGATTTAAAGCAAACCAATGTAACGCAACCAGCTGTTTTTTTACATTCCGTAGCTGTATTCAAAACATTACAGGAAGTAAAGCCAGACATGGTAGCGGGACACTCATTAGGAGAATTTTCAGCTTTGGTGGCGAATAGAGTATTGAGTTTTGAGGACGCCTTGAAGTTGGTTTCTATAAGAGCCAATGCGATGAAAAAAGCATGTGAATTAGCCCCTTCTACTATGGCGGCTGTGCTTGCTTTAGCGGAAGAAAAGGTCGAGCAAATATGTGCTGAGGTATTAGCAGAAACAGGAGAAGTAGTAGTACCTGCAAATTATAATTGTCCAGGTCAGTTAGTAATTAGTGGTTCGGTAAAAGGGATTGAAATTGCCTGTGAGCGAATGAAGGCTGCAGGAGCTAAAAGAGCACTTGTTTTGCCGGTGGGGGGAGCATTTCATTCACCTCTGATGACCCCAGCCAAAGAAGAGTTAGCGGCAGCAATTAGGGCGACTACTTTTTATCAATCCTCTTGCCCTGTTTATCAAAATGTAGTTGCTAAGGCAGTTACAGATGCTGAGGACATTAAAAAAAATCTGATTGATCAGTTAACAGGTGCTGTAAGATGGACTCAAAGTGTTGAAGCAATGGTATCCGATGGAGCAACTCATTTTACTGAAGTAGGTCCAGGTAAAGTATTACAAGGGTTAGTTCAAAAGATAAATAAAGAAATGGTGGTGAGTGGAGTAAGCTAATTGCATAAGACTAAATAATTTCAATAAAAAACTCCAGGCTTTTGTTCTGGAGTTTTTTATTGAAATTATTTTACTGGTGTTAAATACTTAAAGTACTCAACACAGTATTCATATTTCTTACTGCTTCTGCACTTTTGTTAAATGCAGCTTGCTCTTCTTCATTTAATTTGTAGTCGATAATTTTCTCCCATCCATTTCTTCCAATAATTACCGGTACTCCTAAGCAAATACCAGTTTGTCCATATTCACCTTCCAAGCTAACGCAGCAGGTAAATAATTTTTTCTCATCCCTAACAATGCTTTCTACCAATGCTGCAGTGGCTGCTCCTGGTGCGTACCAAGCTGAGGTACCCAATAGGCCTGTTAAGGTAGCTCCTCCAACCATCGTATCGGCAGCTACTTTTTTAAGTGTTTCTGCATCTAGATAATTACTTACTGGAGAGCCTTGATAAGTTGCTAATCTAGTTAAAGGAATCATAGTGGTATCACCATGTCCACCAACTACTACACCTTGAAGGTCAGTAGAAGTGCAACCAATAGCGGTAGATAAATAATATTTAAAACGGCTGCTATCCAAAATACCTCCCATTCCAATAATTCTGTTTTTTGGTAATCCGCTCGATTGTAATGCTAGATAAGTCATCGTATCCATAGGGTTACTAATGATAATGATGATTGCATTAGGAGAATAGTGAAGGATATTTTGTGTAACTCCCTTTACAATTCCTGCATTGATACCAATGAGTTCTTCTCTAGTCATTCCTGGTTTACGTGGTATTCCGGAAGTAATTACTGCTACATCCGTACCAGTAGTTTTTGTATAGTCATTGGTACTGCCAACTATTTTTGTATCATAGCCTAAAAGAGCCGCCGTCTGCATCATATCAATGGCCTTGCCTTCTGCAATTCCTTCTTTGATATCCAATAACACTAGTTCATCACACAATTCTTTGCGAGCAATATTATCGGCACAGGTAGCTCCTACAGCACCAGCACCTACTACAGTAATTTTCATAATTAAAATTTAAGTTGTATTAAGGAATTAATTTGATTTACAAAGTTAAGGGCATTCAGCCTATATTTTAAAAGAATGCAGAAGTTCATTCATCCAAATTAAATAATTATTTACTCGTTGAAATTTGAACTTATATTCTTGACAAATTATTTTAAGGCATCCAAAATAGCCGGTACACCTATATTTCCAACAAAAGCCTTTGCAAGAATAGCTCTTCGATCGTACAAGAAAATAGATGGATAGGTACTTACTTTATAGGTAATGCCTAATTTAAAATTTACATCTTGACCAACCTTGATATTTGATATAGAGGCTAAACCAAATTCCTTGTAAAATTTCTTTATTTCTTGATAGGGAGCAACTGATAACAACAATATTTTCACCCCCTTCAATTCCTTTTTGTAGGCAATCAATTCTTTGGTTTGTTGATGGCAATGGTCACAGTCTGGACTAAAGAACATCAGTAAAAAAGGGGTATTCTTTGGTAAATTTTTGGTAGAAAAAATAGTACTATCCGGGACTGTATGAACAGAAATATAAGGTAGAGATACAAATTTGTTTACATAATCATTGGGGTTTTGATTTTGAGCAAATAACCCAATGGTAAACATAGAAAGAAGTGATAAAATGAGGTGTTTTTTCAATTTGAATATTTTTGTAAAGTTAAATTTTTATGCTGAGTCCATCAATTGTTTTGCACAAAAATTCTTTTGTTGAGTCAATCAGGACTGAATGCATACGATTGTACCAATATAAATTTAAAAAGGTGCTTTCAAGCCAAATTTCCTATTTAGCGATAGTATGCCTACTTTTGCAGCCCAATAAATAGGGACTCAAATGAGTGGCTGTCTATTGGGTAAGTATTTTTCATAGAATTTATAACCAATACTCATCATCAAATAATAAAATAATCATGGCAACTACAGCAGACATTCGTTCAGGACTAATCATCAAAGTAGATGGAAGTTTATATACTGTAATAGAATTTGGGCAAAATAAGACAGCCCGTGCCGCAGCAAAAGTATGGGCAAAATTAAAGGGAGTTGACAATTCTCGTACGATTGAACTTACTTGGAACAGTGGCGAAACTATCTTTCCAGTTAGGGTAGAAAAGAAGGCATATCAATATTTATATAAAGATGATACGGGCTATAGTTTTATGGACATTGAAACCTTTGAACAGATCACGGTTCCTGAAGCGATGGTGGATGCACCTAAATTTTTAAAGGATGGTCAGGAAGTATCGGTTCTAATCAATGGAGAAACCGATATGCCAATGGGGGTTGAATTACCTGATAAAATTGTTTTACTCGTTACATACAGTGAGCCTGGCATGAAAGGAGATACTGCTACCAAAACGCTTAAACCTGCTACCGTTGAAACAGGAGCTACTGTGAATGTACCCTTGTTTGTGAATGAAGGGGAATTAATCAGAGTAAATGCTAAAACAGGGGAATATGTAGAAAGGGTGAAAGAATAATTTTTACATTTGGTCAAGTTGATTAAAGACAATATTCTATCAATTTTGAGTTTATAAGGTTCGTTTACAGACGTATTATAATAACCCAAGAGGATCAAAAAATATAAAAAAAGGGAAAAATTTACGTTTTTCCCTTTTTTTATTTTGGCTATTTTTTGGTCAATTTTAGCCATTTTTTGCTGATTTTTAGGCATTTTTGGAGCTTTTTTGACATTTTTTATAAATTCTTTCTTTTTAAAAACTTGGATTATTAACAAATCATTACCTACCTTAGCCCCCCGTTTGTAATCAACTAAACCTTTTAAAGACTCGTTATGGATATCAAACAAATTCAAGAGCTGGTAAAGCTCATCAATAAGACCAATATCGGAGAAATAACCATTGAAGAAGAAGGGGTTAAAATAACCGTAAAGCAAAAGAAAGATCCTGTTCAGCACATTATTGCAGGTGGGCAGCAAGCTCCAATGTTTTCGGCCCCAGCTGCACCTAGTCCGGCTACTCCTGCTGCACCAGTTGCTCCTGCAGTTGCAGCAGCTCCAAAGAGTGACAACTACATAACTATTAAAAGTCCAATGATTGGTACTTTCTATCGCCAGTCTGGACCAGGAAAGCCCATTTTTATAAATGAGGGAGATGAGGTAGTCCCTGGGTCAATAGTATGTATCATTGAGGCGATGAAGCTTTTTAATGAAATTGAAAGTGAGGTAAAAGGTAAAATAGTTAAGATTTTGGTTGAAGATGCAAGTCCTGTAGAATTTGACCAACCATTGTTTTTGGTAGATCCTTCTTAAATTGACGCTTGGTCAATGGGGCTAAGAGAGAATGTTAACTAATCAGTAGATTCTGAAATCAAATATTAGTTGCTTCCTCTTCCTTCATATTTGATTTGGTTGAATTTTAATACTTCTGTATTAATTAATTGAGCCGTTTTAAAATTTCAAATTTGTCATTATGTTCAAAAAAATATTGATTGCCAATCGTGGAGAAATTGCACTACGTGTTATACGTACCTGTAAAGAGATGGGTATTAAAACGGTTGCTGTCTATTCTACTGCCGACAAAGACAGTCTGCATGTAAAGTTTGCTGATGAGGCGGTATGTATTGGCCGACCGAGTAGTGCGGATTCATACCTTAATATATTGCATATTATGGCTGCTGCAGAAATTACCAATGCAGATGCGATTCACCCTGGTTATGGGTTTCTTGCAGAGAATGCAAAGTTTGCTCAGATCTGTGCTGATCATGGTGTAAAGTTTATTGGACCTACCCCAGATATGATCAATGCGATGGGAGATAAGATCACCGCTAAAGAAACAATGATTAAGGCTGGAGTACCTGTGGTGCCGGGTAGTGGAGGATTACTAGAAAGTGTGGAGCAAGCCAAAGAGCTTGCAGCAAAGGTGGTAGGTTATCCAGTAATATTAAAGGCAACTGCAGGAGGAGGTGGCAAAGGAATGCGCGTGGTTTGGGAAGAAAGTGAACTTGAAAAAGCATTTGAAAATGCTAAAACAGAGGCCGCTGCATCGTTTAAGAACGATGGCATTTATATGGAAAAATTTGTGGAAGAGCCAAGACATATCGAAATACAAATTGCAGGTGATCAATTTGGAAATGTTTGTCACTTAAGTGAAAGGGATTGTTCAATTCAGCGTCGTCATCAAAAGTTGGTGGAGGAATCGCCGTCTCCGTTTATGACTCCTGAGTTAAGAGAAAAAATGGGAGATGCGGCTATCAAAGCTGCTAGTGCTATTAATTATGAGAGTGTAGGAACGATCGAGTTTTTGGTGGATAAAAATCGCAACTTCTACTTTATGGAAATGAATACTCGTATTCAAGTAGAACATTGTGTTACTGAAGAGGTAGTGAGTTACGATTTAATAAAAGAACAAATAAAAATTGCTGCCGGACATAAAGTGAGTGGTAAAAATTATTATCCTCAAATGCATGCGATTGAATGTAGAATCAATGCAGAAGATCCTTACAATGATTTTAGACCAAGCCCAGGAAAAATTACTGTCTTGCATACACCCGGTGGACATGGAGTTCGTGTAGATAGCCATGTATACGCTGGTTATGTTATTCCCCCATATTATGATAGCATGATCGGTAAATTAATTACTGTTGCACAAACAAGAGAGGAAGCAATTGATACAATGCATCGTGCATTGAGTGAGTATGTTATTGAAGGAATTAAGACTACCATCCCCTTTCATTTACAACTAATGAAGAATGAAGATTTCAGAAGTGGAAATTTTACTACTAAGTTTTTAGAATCCTTTAAAATGGTATAAAAGAAATAATTTTTTTTTTAAAAAATTCTAATAAAGCCGTCAACGAAATTTTTCTTGACGGCTTTGTTATAGCCATTGAATAGTTCATTGTACAAATGAAAAAATATCTATGCGATCTCAAATTTTATAGATCGTTGTCATTACATTGTCTAAAATATTGCTAAATCCAATTTTTTAACCCTGTTCAATTTGTTATCTTTGCAGCTCATAATTAACTATCTATAAGAATGGCATTGATTAAAAGTATTTCTGGTATAAGAGGAACGATTGGAGGTAAAACGGGAGATAATCTTACCCCTGTTGACATTGTAAAATTTACTGCAGCTTATGGCACCTTATTAATTAAGGAAGGTGCGAATAAAAAAATAATTGTTGGAAGAGATGGAAGAATTAGCGGAGAGATGGTAAAAAATTTGGTGATTAATACTTTACAGGCACTCGGGTTAGAGGTAATTGATTTAGATTATAGCACAACTCCTACAGTGGAAATGGCGGTTGTTTTTGAAAATGCCGGTGGAGGCATCATACTTACTGCTAGCCACAATCCAAAGGAATGGAATGCATTGAAATTATTAAATAGTCGCGGAGAATTTATCAATAGTGTTGATGGGCAAAAAGTATTGGATATTGCCGAAAGAGAGGATTTTATTTTTGCTGCGGTGGATAAATTAGGAAGTAGCGTTTTTAACGATACTTTTTTAAATAAGCATATTGATGCAGTAATAAATTACGACCTAGTAGATGTAGCAGCTATCAAAAAAGCTAAATTTAAAGTAGTCATTGATGCTGTAAATAGTACGGGAGCAATAGCAGTTCCTGCCTTGTTGAAAGCTTTGGGTGTAAAAGAAATTGAAATTATAAACGGAGAAGTGAATGGCAAATTTGCTCATAATCCAGAGCCTTTACCAGAGCATTTGACTGGCCTTAGCAATGAAGTTTTGAAACAAAAAGCAAGTATTGGTATTGCGGTAGATCCAGATGTGGATCGACTTTGTTTTGTGTGTGAAGATGGAACTATGTTTGGAGAAGAGTATACTTTAGTGGCAGTTGCAGATTATGTTCTAAGTCGTCGCAAAGGCAATACTGTTTCTAATATGTCATCTACTCGTGCATTGAGGGATATAACTGAAAAGCATGGTGGTGAATATTTTGCAAGTGCAGTAGGTGAGGTAAATGTTGTTAATAAAATGAAAGCAGTAAATGCTGTAATTGGTGGAGAAGGAAATGGTGGAATTATTGTGCCGGATTTACATTACGGAAGGGATGCTTTGATTGGAATCGCTTTATTTTTAACTCATTTGGCTAATACAAAAAAAACAGTCAAACAACTACGTAATTCGTATCCAGATTATTTCATTAGTAAAAATAAGATTCAGTTAGAAAATGGAGTGGATGTAAAAAGTATATTTGAAAAAATAAAGGATAAATATAAAAATCATCCAATTAATATTGAAGATGGATTGAAAATTGAGTTTGATAAGGATTGGGTACATTTACGTACTAGTAATACGGAGCCAATTATTCGTATCTATGCTGAAAGTAATTTTTCAACAACCGCTGATAATATTGCTAGCAGATTAATGAAAGATATCAGTGAATTGATGTAAGCTGAATGAAGAAGTAGATTTTTATTGCTAGAACAGCTATTTATTAAAAAGGAGTTCTCATTTTTTGTCCCTTTTTTAGTCAATATTTTTTTAAATAGTATAAATTCTCCTGGATAGTGAAATGACGAATAGAATATACTTAGACAATGCAGCTACAACAGTTATTGATCCATTGGTACTGGAATCAATGATGCCTTATTTAACAGAAAAATTTGGTAATCCATCCTCTATTTATTCCTATGGTCGTGAAACAAAAACTGCAATTGAGCAGGCAAGAAAGTCAGTAGCAAAAATTTTAAATGCTCATCCAGCAGAAATATTTTTTACCAGTGGTGGAACTGAAAGTAGCAATACAGCAATTTTTTCTGCAATAAGAGACTTGGGGTGCAAACATATCATTACCTCTGAAATAGAACACCATGCTGTATCACATACTGTAGCGTATTTAAAAAATTCAGGAAATGTATCGGTCAGTTTTGTAAAATTATTGCCTGATGGTCACATCGATTTAGAGGATCTTGAAAAATTATTATCCTCTTCCTCGGTTAAAACATTGGTAACGCTGATGCACGCCAATAATGAGATTGGTAATATGATCGACCTTCATGCAGTGGGGACTTTATGTTATTCTTACAATGCTATTTTTCACAGCGATACGGTACAGTCTGTAGGTCATTTCCCTTTTGATTTAAGAAATACACCGGTGCATTTTATAACTGGATCTGCCCATAAATTTCATGGGCCGAAAGGTATTGGCCTTTTATACATCAATGAAAATATAAGAATTCAGTCATTTATTCATGGAGGTGGACAGGAAAGAAATATGCGCGCTGGTACTGAAAATATTTATGGAATTGTAGGGCTTTCAAAAGCATTGGAAATTGCTACTACCAATTATGAAGTTGATCATGAATATATACTTTCCTTAAAATTGTATATGTATGAAGCTTTGAAAAAAAGTATTCTTAACATTGGCTTTAACGGGGATGTATTGGGAAAAAGTTTGTACACTGTTTTAAATGTGAATTTTCCAGCTTCTGAAAAATCTGAAATGTTGTTATTTAATCTTGATATCAACCATATTTGTGCTAGTGGCGGAAGTGCTTGTGCATCGGGTGTAGAGCAAGGGAGTCATGTAATACGAGCTATTCATGTTGATCCTAATCAAATAGCTGTTAGGTTTAGTTTTAGCAAACACAATACCAAAGAAGAAATTGATTGGGTGGTTGCGAAGTTGAAAGAATCTATTTAATTTCTTATTATAATTTCTATTCTCTTTATTATTTTACCTCAGCTTAACTTTAAAAATTAGTTAGATTATTTAGCGAATTAAAACGCTGCTTCCCTTTAATTCAATTCGATTGCCTGTATCAATATTGGTATATTGAAGATACCAAACAAAAGTGCCTGGATCCTGAGGTTTGCCATTGAAGGTTCCATCCCATTTATTTTTCCAGTTTTGGGTTTCAAAAACCATTTGTCCAAATCGATTGTAAACTTTAAATAGTAAATCCTTTGCCTTGTATGCGTTGGTTGGATATAGATAATCATTTAGTCCATCATTGTTTGGTGAAAATGCTTTAGGAATAGCGATATAGCAATTACCAATTACCTGAATTGTCTTAATTAAAGTATCGGGACAACCTGCAATATTTTTTACAATAAGTCGTACGGGAATATTTTTTATTGAATTGGAGGGAGGATAAAATTGAGTTGGCGGAGTATTCAGTGAGCTAGTATTACCATTGCCAAAATCCCATTCCCAGCTAGTTACAGGTCCTGAACTCTTATCAATAAATTTTGCAGGATCACTTGGACAAACAACTGCGGTAGATTCAAAGGCTGCTGTCACTTTGTTTTTTGTCAAAGTAATTATTAACGAGGAAGTGTCGGAACAAGTTCCGTTGGTAACGATTAGGGTTGCATGTTTATCTCCAATGGTTGACCAAATCAGCGAGGTTGTTTTAAGGGTACTGTTGAGGTTATTATCAAAACTCCAGTTCCAACTATTTACTCCATTATTTCCATCATGAAAATAAACAATCGTATCAGTCAAACAACCATATTTAATGTTGGTCTTAAAGTCTGCCGATACAGTATCTATTGAATTAAATTGTAGCATTGCTCCAGCAGCCGTTGGTACGCCACATTCGTTGATAACAGTATTGCCATCCGTTCCATTTTTTAATTTAATTTGAAAAGTACCTGCTTTTTGAATCGGTGTTGATAAATTGACTCTAATGATCTGAGTTAGTCCATTGGAATTGCAAATACCGGAGGCTCCAGCAATGGAAATTAGGTAAGTGCCGGTAATAATAAAGTCGCTGCCATCTGCTGCAATTGAATTACAAAGCATAGGGTCTTTAAAAACGATTTCTAAAAATTTTGGTGCACACCCTATTTTTGAAAGACTATCCATGGGTGTAGGAGTTAAAGGGTATACGGTTACCGGAAGAGATTGGCCTGCCGCGAATCCACGATCACAATTGTCTAATAAATTATTTCCATCTGTACCTGTTTGAACATAGATGGTGTAATTGCCTGGAGGCACTCTTCCAGCCAAGGTAAGTACTACAGAGTCCATATCAAATCCAGTGCTGCATCCAATTCCAACGGCGCTAGTAATTGCAGCAATAGAAGGAGAGATCCTAAAGTCAGATCCATTGGATGCTAGACTACTACACTTCATTTTTTTATTCAATTTTACCGAAACGCTACTACCGTCGCAGGCAGCTCTTGCTTTAATTAAATTGGGTATTATTGGGTCGGTAATATTAGCCGTTCCACCTCCAAACGACAAGGAGTATCCGCTTTGTGAATCGCTGAAGTGACTAATTAATAATAAATAATTATGTCCTTGAATTAATAAGGGCATTTTGCTGAAAAGAGGTAAGGGTGGGCCGGTACCGGTTGATCCACAAACAATGTTCAAAGTACCTGCTGACGATGCTCCTGTATTTCCAGGTTCGCCCGACCAGTTGCAGGATACGAAAAGACTAGGATCTGTATAAACATCTGCCGGATTTCGGTTGGTAACATCAAATAGTTGCCAGTCGTAGTCATCAGAAAAAGTATTGGGCTTAATTAAAAAACCTAAGGTCCCTGCGGTAAAGCAAGTAAACTTGTACCAATAAGGATTTTTATCAGTGACCATTGATGCAGTGCAAGGGCCAGGGACCAATCGATCGCCACAGATTGGAACAGATGCCATTTTGAAAGTGTCAGTTCCACAAACTGGAAAGGCGGTTTGTGGATTTTGTCCTAGGCCAGTACATACAGTCTGCGCAGTACTATTTCTTGAAAGAAATAGTACCAATAGATAGATAAATATATTTTTATTACTAATCATTGGGTGATTGTAAAGATAAATTATTAATTAAATTATTAAGTTATCAAAAAAGTATAATTAATAATGAAAAAAAATACAAAATTTCAGCATAAAATTTCAAGCGCAATTGTTAATTCAATTAGTGTAAAAAGCGCTTAATTCAATTTAGATTTTACTTCCTGAAGTTTTAATAAGGCTTCAACTGGTGTTAACCGATTAATATCAACCGCTGCAAGGATAGCTCTAATTTCTTCGAAGGTGGCAGAGTGTGCATCAAAAATACTGAGTTGCATTTTTGGTATATTGAGTTGCTGAAGTTTTTCATCTATATTATCACGCTTGTTATCTCTATTGTCTCTGCTTTGTTCTAGTTGCAATAAAACTTCATTGGCGCGTTCTATCAAACTAGGGGGCATACCAGCCATGCGTGCCACATGAATACCAAAACTGTGAACACTACCACCTGGAGCAAGTTTGCGTAAAAAAATAATTTTATTTCCTACTTCTTTGTTCGTGACGTGGTAATTTTTTACTCTTTGTAATTTATTTTCTAGCTCGTTCAATTCGTGGTAGTGCGTTGCAAAAAGTGTTTTAGGACTATTGGTAGATTGGTGTAAATATTCTACAATACTCCAGGCAATAGAAATGCCATCATAGGTAGAGGTGCCTCTTCCAATTTCATCGAGTAAGATTAAACTTCTTGAAGTAATGTTATTAATGATACTAGCAGTTTCATTCATCTCTACCATAAAAGTACTTTCTCCACCACTTAAATTATCACTTGCACCCACTCGGGTAAAAATTTTATCTGTTAAAGGTATTTTGGCATCGCTAGAGGGAACAAAACTTCCCATATGTGCCATTAAAGTAATGAGTGCTGTTTGTCGAAGTATAGCACTCTTTCCACTCATATTGGGACCGGTTAAAATAATAATCTGCTGAGTTGAAGGGTCTAAATAAATTGAATTGGAGATATAGCTTTCTCCGGGAGGTAAATATCTTTCTATTACTGGATGGCGACTATCTTTTATGTCCAGTATGTTGCTATGATTAATTTCAGGTTTTTTGTATTGGTATTGAAGTGCATTGTTTGAAAAGCAGGTTAAGCAATCTAGTACTGCCATTACGTGACCATTTACTTGCATTGGTGCAATATAATCCTGCAACTCATTTAATATTTTTTCAAATAATTGCATTTCTATTAAAAGAATTTTATCCTCTGCCCCAATAATTTTTTCTTCGTATTCTTTTAGTTCAGGTGTGATGTATCTTTCAGCGTTGGCAAGTGTTTGTTTTCGAATCCAAGTTGCTGGCACTTTGCTTTTGTGTAGATTGGTAACTTCTAAATAGTAGCCAAAAACATTGTTAAAACTTATTTTTAAAGAAGAGATACCCGTTAATAAAGCTTCTTTTTGTTGAAGTTCTATGAGATATTCTTTTCCTCCGCTAGATATTTTTCTTAATTCATCTAGTTCTTCATTAATTCCATTTGCTATGATACCACCTTTAGATGCCAGCGCTGGGGGTGCTTCATTAATTTCCTTGACAATTTTTTCTAGAATTAATTTACATGGATTCAGTGAGTCGCCGAGTCTTTTTAAATAATCATTTTTGGAGCTAGCGCAGATTTCTTTGATAGAATCCGTTTGTAGTAAGCCTCGAGCAATTTGAAGAACTTCACGTGGGTTTACTTTTTTTAAAGGCACTTTGCTTACTAGCCTTTCTACATCACCTGCTTGTTTAACATGGTGTGAAATTTTATTTCTTATGTCGGTTTCTTTTACTAAATATTCAACGGTATCTAGCCTTTCAATTATTTTTATACTATCATTCAAAGGCAGTACCATCCAGCGTTTTAATAAACGAGCTCCCATTGGAGAAACTGTATTGTCAAGTACTTTTAACAAAGTGTTGCTGTCTTCTACACCTCCAAATAATTCAAGATTTCGAATGGTGAAACGATCCATCCATAAATGTTCCTCTCGATCAATTCTTTGAATAGAAGTAATATGGCCTAGATTAGGATGCTCTGTATCTTTTAAATAATGAAGTATTGCGCCTGCAGCAATGGTACCTTCTTTTAAATTGTCTACTCCAAATCCTTTTAAGCTATGTGTTCCAAAATGTTTTAGTAGACTTTCATTAGCATAGACGTCTGAAAAAATCCATTCGTCTAATGAATAGGTAAAAAATTTATTACCAAAATATTCTTTAAAATTTTTTTGTTGATTGCGTTGAAAAATTACTTCTGCAGGTTTTAGGCTTTGTAGTAATTTGTCTGCATACTCTCGATCGCCTTCGGCTATAAAAAACTCACCCGTACTAATATCTAAAAATGCGATGCCAAGTTTTGTTTCATCGAAATGAAGGGCTGCTAAAAAGTTATTGCTATTGTGCTCTAATAATTTATCGCTGGTAGCAACTCCTGGAGTTACCAATTCTGTTACCCCTCTTTTTACAATTCCTTTTGCCTGTTTTGGATCTTCTAGTTGATCACAAATAGCCACCCGGTATCCTGCTTTAACCAATTTGTGTAAATAGGTATCTAAAGCATGGTGAGGGAAACCAGCCAATTGGGATGAATTTGCATCTCCATTGTTTCTTTTGGTTAAAGTAATGCCTAAAACACCCGATGCATTGACAGCATCTTGACCAAATGTTTCATAAAAATCCCCTACACGAAAAAGCAAAATGGCATCAGGGTATTTTGCCTTGATGGCATTGTGTTGTTGCATTAAAGGGGTTTCTCCGCTAGATTTAGCCATGTTGTTGATGTGAAAATATAAATTTCAAAAGTTAAAAATTGAATCAGCCAATCACTTTAAATAAAATATAGCAGAAGCTTTATTTTCATATTTAAATTTTATTAATTGGTCCTTTTATATATACTTGCAAAAATAGGTCCTTTATTAGGTTTTAAGAAGGGTTTGTGAAAGATGTGAATTACTTTTGCCTTAAATATTGCGCCTAGATCAATTATGAGAAAATTAAGTATGGATGAGTTAAATAGGCTGTCTGTTGAAGATTTTAAGCAAACCGATAAAATGCCTTTTATCGTAGTGCTTGAAAATATTCGAAGCGCTTATAATGTTGGAAGTGTTTTCAGGACTGCGGATGCATTTTTGCTAGAGGCAATTTATATATGTGGATATACTTGTTGCCCTCCTCATAAAGAGATTAAAAAAACAGCTTTGGGGGCGGAAGAAACGGTGGCATGGAAGCATTTTGTTAGTGCTACTGAGGCAATTGTAGAATTGAAAGAAATGGGATATAAAGTTTTTTCGGTAGAGCAGGCTTCGGGAAGTACGATGTTAAATAATTTGAATTTTGAGGTCAATGATAAAATTGCAGTAATCTTTGGAAACGAGGTAACAGGTGTTGAGCAAACTACCATTCAACAAAGTGAAGGATGTATAGAAATTCCTCAATTTGGAATGAAGCATTCTTTGAATATTTCAACAGCCGCTGGGGTAGTTATGTGGGAGTTGGTAAGGAATCGCAAACTTCCCAATACTTCTAAATAATAAAAGTCTAAAATTTATTTTTTCTTAAAATATTTCTGAATGAATTTGGTTAAAAAATACGCAAGCTTAGTAAAATTTTCGCATACTATTTTTGCTTTACCTTTTGCAATTATTGGTTTTTTTATCGGATTATATGCCCCCAGTTTTTCATCAGATACCACCTTGCATCGAGGTGAATTTTCACCTAAATTATTTACGCAAGTATTTATATGTATGGTCTTAGCACGCAGTGCTGCCATGGCTTTCAATCGTTATCTCGACAGTAGCTTTGACGCTAAAAATCCAAGAACTGCCATTCGTGAAATTCCAGCAGGTATTATTTCAAAGCAAAGTGCTTTGCGTTTTGTGATCATTAATTGTCTTTTTTTTGTAACAGTTACTTTTTTTATCAATCCGATTTGTTTTTATTTATCACCCGTAGCCCTTTTTGTGGTTTTGTTTTATAGCTATACCAAGCGTTTTACAATTTTTTGTCATCTAGTTCTGGGCATTGGATTGAGTCTTGCGCCTATTGGTGCCTATCTGGCTGTTACTGGAAAATTTGATCTATTACCAATTTTATTTTCTTTCACTGTTTTATTTTGGGTAAGTGGTTTTGATATTATTTATGCATTGCAAGATGAGCAGTTTGATAAAGAAAATCAACTTTATTCTATGCCTGCTGCATTGGGTAAAAAAAAGGCTTTGAGAGTATCTGAATTCCTTCACTTATTGTCAGCAGCTTCTATATTGTTTGCTGGGGTTTATGGTCATTTTGGATGGTTATTTTGGATAGGCGTTGCTGTATTTATTGGAATGTTAGTTTATCAACATTCAATTGTTAAACCTACTGACTTGAGCAAAGTGAACATTGCATTTATGACTGCAAATGGAATTGCCTCTGTAGTATTTTCATTGTTTGTATTACTTGATATATTTTTTCGTTCTAAATATTTAGGCAGGATGCTACATTCATTAATATTCTCCAATTTTCAAATTCATCTCCATCCATAAATCATACATTTGCCTATGGCGAGGATATTAGCAATCGACTATGGTGGAAAAAGAACTGGATTAGCGGTTACAGATCCTATGCAAATTATTGCTACTGGATTAGCTACCATTGAATCAAAAGAATTGGTTCCATATCTAAAAAAATATTTTTCTACCGAGCAAGTTGAATTGATTGTCATTGGACTACCTGTTAATTGGGACGAATCTGATACCCATGGTACTCCTTTGGTGAAGGAAGCGATAAAGAAAATTAATAAAGAGTTTCCTAATATGCCTTTAAAAACGGTAGACGAACGATATACTTCAAAAATGGCTAAGGATGCGATGCTGCTGATGGGTATGAAGAAAAAAGATCGTCAAATTAAAGGCAATGTTGACATTATTGCAGCTACTATTATTTTACAAGAGTATCTGCAAAGCATTCAATGATAAATTGTTAATTTTGTAAACTGAGTCGCTATCAGTCGAAAACAAATCAATGGAAGGGAGTTTTGTAATTTATTTTAACAAAAAGCGATTCTGAAATTTTCAAAAAGTAAATATGATTTTACCTATAGTAGCCTACGGGTCACCGATTTTAAGAAAAGTTTGTAAGGATATTTCTGAAGGTTATCCTGAACTAGAAAAGTTGATTGCTGATATGTGGGAGACTATGTACAACAGCAACGGAGTGGGATTGGCAGCGCCACAAATCAACAAAGATTTGCGTCTATTTGTAATGGATAGTACTCAGATTTTTGAAAATTTGGAGGACGATGAGCAGGGGCTTTATCCAGATGGTCCGGGTTATAAAGGTGTTTTTATGAATGCCTATGTTACAAAAATTGATGGCAAGGAATGGTCCTACAATGAGGGCTGCCTTAGTATTCCAAAGATTAGGGAGGATGTAATGAGGGGTGAAAATGTGTCCATCAATTATTTAGATGAAAACTTTCAGCCTTTAACCAAAACATTCAATGGGATTACGGCTAGGGTAATTTTGCATGAATATGATCACATAGAAGGTAAGTTATTTATTGACTATATAAAGCCCTTGAAACGCACTTTGTTAAAAGGTAAGTTGATGGATATTTCTAAGGGCAAAATTAGTGTTGATTATCGAATGGTTTTTCCAAAATAGTTGTTTGGTAAAAAATATTCCTACACTGTTTATAAAAGTCAGAGTAAAACTAATTTAATTATAGAAATGCACTCTGCAATATTATTTACTCATACTGCAATCAATTGTTGGAATGTCTACTAAAATATTACCATACTTCTTTTTTTTTCTTTTGCATTGTACTCAAGTTTTAGCACAAGACTCCACCAATTTAAATATCACGGTAGGAAAAAACATCATCACCTTGAGTGACGTGGTTATAAATAACAAACTAAATGTCCCCAGTTTTATCAATCGAATAAAAAATGACTCTAGTTTTTACAAAGCATTCCGAAATCTACATGTACTAAGTTTTTCTGCCATAAATGATATTCGAATGATGGGAAAACAAGGAGCTTCTTTGGCTACTTGTTTAAGTAAAACCAAGCAAATAGCTGAAAATAATTGCAGAAGAATGGAGGTTTTGGATGAACAAATTACTGGTGACTTCTATGATAAAGAACACAATTATAATTACTATACAGCGAAAATGTATGCTTCCCTTTTTTTCACTATTGGATCAATTTGCGGAGAAACAAATGTAGTAGTAGGTAATGAATTTAATTTAGACAATAAGTCTGGTATTGAAAAGCATAAGGAGCAATTGAAAATGTTATTTTTTAATCCAGGAAAAAAAATCAACGGTCTTCCGTTTATGTCTGGAAAAACAGCCATTTATGATGATGAAATGGCTGATGCGTATGACATGGAAATTGATATGGATGATTACAATAAAACCAGTTGTTATTTATTAAAACAAAAAGTAAAGCCAGGTATGGAAAGTAAGGTGGTGGTGGATGAAATGATTACATGGTTTGATGACAAAACATTTGAAGTGGTAGCAAGAAAATATTCGCTTAGTTATGATGCGGCTTTATATGATTTCAAAGTGCAGATGGAAGTTCAAATGACACATGTAGGTAAATTTTTGGTACCCTCTATGCTGCGATACAATGGAAACTGGAAGGCTGTTTTTAAGAAGCGGGAGCGTGGAGTTTTTACAGCTACCTTGTTTGATTTTAAATAAATTATTTCGGATTGGCAACCAATATTTCCTGTAAATTATTCTGTAAAATCAGTATTGATAGGCGTCTCACTTGATAATGCTTTTCTTTTTCCAGCAAATTTTCGTTTTAAAATATCTTGAACAGGTATGTTTTCTAATTTACTTTCCAACCAGGAAATGATATCGAGGTAAACGAATGCCCTTGTTTCAAAACGATCATTCTGGTGAGTATTTAATTTCAACAATAATTTTTCAAGTTCTGGCTTAATGTCTCTAACAGAAATATGAAAAGAAGTTCTAATAAATTTAAAAATCTCTTCTTCTACTACACTGAGGTTTTGTAATTTTGCCATAAATCGATATACTGATTTTATTAAATGGTCTAGTATATCTTCATTGCCTAATTCATAATGGGCAATGAGGTGTAGCAAGCGGCTATAGCATTGTAGATCTGTTCTGAGGTCTACCTTCCAATTAATAATTTTGTTTAGATAATCTATTGCCTTTTCATAATCGCCACTACCAAAATACAAGCAGGCAATCTTGTAATAAAAAATCAAAACTCTGTGTCGGTCTAGGTAAATCTCGTATTCTTTTAATTTTTCTTCAATTGCTGGAATTAGGGCTAATCCTTCTGTGAAACTTCCTTCTAAAAAATGTTTGTTAACCAAAGAAATAGTACTGTAAACAAAACATTGTATTCTGTTGTTGACATTGTCTTGAACTAAATCAGTTTTGCAAAACTCATCAAATAGGGTGAGTGTTTCAACTAATTTTTTATGATTTCCCAAATCAAAATGCGATCCCATTAAGTTGTGCATTCCTTTTATATAATGCGCTGTTTCTATTGGTAGCATGAATGGTTCTTCTTCAAAAAGATTGACCCACTTTTGTGTATAACGGTAATATTGTAAAAAGTCTTGTTTGATAAAAGCGTTCCAGCAATAACATTGATAAAGGTATAGTCGTTCATAAAAGCTTTTGCAAATAGGCGTCTTATCACCTAGTTTGCTTGAAAAGAAATCTTGAAGCGCAATATTCTCCTCCTCATTTCTACAATGTCCATTTTTAATATACCAGCTATATAATTGAAGTGATAAATTTGAAAGTTGAGAGACCAGCGTTAAGCTTTCATTGACTTCCTCCGATTCCTTGCTTAAATAATCTGCCCTATCTTGAATACTTCTTGTAATATATAAAGCTTCAATTTTTTTTTCAAAAAAAAGTACTTGTTGTAAGTAGGTAAGCTGGTGATTATTTTTTGCCTGCTCTTTTAATTTGTCTAATACTTTTAAACTTTGGTGATAAAGCCCTTTGTTGTATAAAATTCGAGCATAGTCCATTTGCTCGTGCAATGAAAGATCTATAAAGTTGTCACTGATCAACCGAAGACTGCTGAGAATTTGTTTGTATAAATGTGCTTTGAGGTTACTTAGTTGCTGCTTCTTAATGCGTTCGTTTTTTGAAAGTAAGATCCCTTCATCATAGGTATCCATTTTGTCCAAGGCGTCAAACAATTGAATACTGATTAACTCCTCAGAAGAGGAATTTCTGGTTGCATAAAGCTTGAAATTTCTTTTTTCGCTTTTTTCAAGTGATTGGATGAGCTGAAATAAGGGGTCTGTACTCCTGTTGGGCATCGTAATTTTATTTCTTTGTATTCCTTACTAGATATTGGTTACAGGTTAAAAAGGTTGCTTTATATAGCGTAAAATTACCAACAATTTATTGATGTCAAACGCTTATATGCACTATTTTCGTTAGGTAAGTTTATTTATGTAAAAATAGAACAGCTAAACCGAACCAATTAACCTATTTTATTAAATATACAATTTCTATGTCAGCTAACAAGATACATATTTTTGACACTACTCTCCGGGATGGTGAGCAGGTTCCAGGTTGTAAGTTAAATACTACTGAAAAGGTAGAATTGGCTTTGAGACTTGAAGAGTTAGGAGTCGATATAATTGAAGCTGGTTTTCCCATTTCCTCGCCAGGGGATTTCAATTCTGTCAATGAAATTTCAAAAATAATTACCAAAGCAAGTGTTTGTGGTTTAACTAGGGCTGTGCAAAAAGACATTGAAGTGGCTGCGGAAGCTTTGAAGTATGCCAAAAGACCTCGTATTCACACGGGTATTGGTACTTCTGATTTACATATTAAATATAAGTTTAATTCTAATCAAGAAGATATATTGCTTCGTGCTATTCAATGTGTAAAATGGGCTAAAAATTTTGTAGATGATGTGGAATTTTACGCAGAAGATGCAGGACGAACTGACAACGTTTATCTAGCAAGAGTTGTGGAAGCTGTTATCAAAGCGGGTGCTACTGTTGTAAACATTCCAGATACCACCGGGTATTGTCTTCCTAATCAGTACGGTGAAAAAATAGCTTTTTTGGTAAACAATGTTTCCAATATTGATCAAGCCATTATTTCTTGTCATTGTCACAACGACCTTGGTTTGGCAACCGCCAATTCAATTGCAGGTATTATTAATGGAGCTAGGCAGATAGAATGTACCATCAATGGACTGGGCGAAAGAGCAGGAAATACTTCTTTGGAGGAAGTAGTGATGATTATACAGCAACATAAAAATCTTGATTTTTATACAGGTGTTAATGCCAAATTATTAAACCCAATGAGTCAATTGGTAGCTGAAACAATGCGTATGCCAGTGCAATGCAACAAAGCCATTGTGGGTTCCAATGCATTTTCTCATTCCTCAGGTATTCACCAAGATGGTTTTTTGAAAGAAACATTGACTTATGAAATCATCGACCCAGTAGAAGTAGGCGCGGAGGCTTCTAAAATTGTACTAACGGCTAGGAGTGGACGAAGTGCATTGGCCCATCGTTTTCATAAACTAGGGTATACCTTTAACCGCAATGATATTGACAGGTTGTATCAAGAGTTTTTATTGGTAGCAGATAACAAGAAAGAAGTAATGGAAGAAGATTTACATGAATTGGCAAAGGCTCATGTTGCAGAAGTAGTATAGAAAATGAATGATAGGGTACAAGTTAAAAATTTACGAATTAATTAATTTTATATTAACGGGTTAAGTAGAATAGTAATTTTTTAATTTTTATAAGTAGAAATTTTGACTCTTTTAATTTCTATTTCATTTTTTGAGTAGCGAAATTGATTGTGAGGTGTAAGTTTTTTAAACGGCAGAAAAAGTATTAAAAATATTGGTAATTGGAGGAGTAAAGCAATGGCAAGTTATTACAACGAAAACACAGTTTTGTATTTAAATGGAGCTTTTGTAAAAGCGGCCGAGGCAAAGATGGATTTATACAGTCAGTCATTGCATTATGGTTATAGTGTTTTTGAAGGGATACGTTCTTATAGAAATGAGGTCGGTGAAACAAAAGTATTTAAAGCGGAGCAACATTTTGAACGCTTAAAAAAATCAGCGGAAGCCATTCGACTTCCTTACCACTGGACGGTTGAACAATTGGTTGCAGCTACTTATGAGGTATTGAAAATAAACAACCTTCAAGATGCATATATTCGCCCCTTGGTTTTTGCTCCTGCCAATATGAGTTTTGTGGAAAACACAGAATCTTTTATTACCATTCAAGCATGGGAGATGCAACCTTTTCTTGGAGAAAAGTTATTGAGGGTAATGACCTCTTCCTTCCAAAGACCCAACCCTAAAGGATTTACAATAACAGCCAAAGCTTCTGGTCATTATGTGAATTCTATTATGGCAAGTCAAGAGGCAAAGGCAAATGGATTTGATGAAGCATTGCTTACAGATATGAATGGATATGTCGCAGAGGGACCTGGAGCAAATGTTTTTTATGAAAAGGAGGGACATTTATTTACACCTGCTCTAGGAAATATACTTCCAGGAATTACGAGGGCAACGATTTTTGAAATTTGCGATGAACTTCATATTCCTGTAAAAGAAAAATTAATAACCCTAGATGAATTAAAAACGGCGGATGCGGTTTTCTTTTGTGGCACAGCGGCTGAAGTTATTGGATGGGAGAGTTTGGATAATAGCCCCTTTAAATTGAATTGGAAAGATAGCCTTGGAAATCAAATACAGCTTGCATATAAAAATAAAGTAGTAGCAGTTTAATTAATAAATTTTTTATGGAAATCAATAAGTATAGTAAAATAATAACACAGGATCAAACTCAGCCTGCAGCGCAAGCCATGTTTTATGGGATTGGGCTTACCGATGCAGATTTAGCCAAAGCACAAGTAGGGGTTGTGAGCATGGGCTATGATGGCAACACTTGCAATATGCATTTAAATGATCTAGCAAAACTAGTTAAGCAGGGGGTATGGGAAAATGATATGGTTGGACTTATTTTCAATACTATTGGTGTGAGTGATGGTATGAGCAATGGTACTCCCGGTATGCGTTATTCGCTGGTTAGTCGTGATATTATTGCAGATTCAATTGAAACTGTTTGCGGTGCTCAATATTATGATGCATTGATTGCAATACCGGGTTGTGATAAAAATATGCCTGGTTCTGTAATGGCAATGGGTAGATTAAATCGCCCGGCTATTATGGTATACGGTGGTACCATTGCACCTGGCCATTACAAGGGTCAGGATTTAAATATTGTTTCTGCATTTGAGGCACTCGGACAAAAGATTGCTGGCAATTTGGAGGAGGCTGATTTTAAAGGAATCGTAATGAACAGTTGTCCTGGTGCGGGTGCTTGTGGTGGAATGTACACTGCTAATACCATGAGTAGTGCCATTGAGGCTTTGGGGATGAGTCTTCCTTATTCATCTAGTAATCCAGCTTTGAGTGATGCCAAAAAAGAAGAATGTTTGCAAGCTGGAAAGGCTATCCGTCATTTGATGGAAATGGATATAAAGCCTTCGGATATCATGACTCGAAAAGCATTTGAAAATGCGGTTACAATAATTATGGTTTTGGGTGGAAGTACCAATGCTGTGTTGCACATGATCGCCATTGCTAAAAGTATTGACGTTGTTCTAACTCAGGATGATTTCCAAATAATTAGTGATCGCGTTCCAGTATTAGCAGATCTTAAACCAAGTGGAAAATATTTGATGGAAGATCTTCACAATATTGGCGGAGTTCCATTGGTGATGAAATATTTATTGAAGCAAGGATTATTGCATGGTGATTGTATGACCGTGACAGGTAAAACAGTTGCTGAAAATTTAGCGAATGTTCCCGATTTAGATTTTGATTCTCAGAAAATTATTTTTCCAACATCCAATCCAGTTAAGACTACTGGACATCTTCAAATCCTTTATGGTAATTTGGCAGAGAAAGGAAGTGTTGCAAAAATTTCAGGAAAGGAAGGTGAGTTATTTGAAGGCCCAGCAAGAGTTTTTGAAGGTGAGTCTGAATTAATCAATGGAATTAATTCTGGTAAAATAAAATCGGGTGATGTGGTAGTCATTACGCATGTGGGTCCAAGAGGAGCGCCTGGTATGCCTGAAATGCTTAAGCCAACTTCAGCGATCATTGGTGCTGGTTTGGGGAAATCTGTTGCATTAATTACCGATGGTAGGTTTAGTGGCGGAACCCACGGGTTTGTTGTGGGGCATGTAACTCCAGAAGCTTTTGATGGAGGACTAATTGGTTTGGTAAAAGACAATGATAGAATAGAAATTAATGTGGCTACTAAATCAATGACCTTAAAAGTTTCACCAGAAGAAATTGCTAAGAGAAGAGCGAACTGGAAGCAACCTGCATTGACTGTAACAAAAGGCATTTTATATAAATATGCAAAATATGTTAAAGATGCTAGTGAAGGTTGTGTAACAGATGAGTAATTTGATATTAAAAAAAATAGCCTTTGCTCCTAAATTATTTTAAAATACCATACAATGGAAAAAATAGAAACCATCGTTGATCAAAAAGAAGCTGGTGATAAATTGACTGCCAGTAAAACTGCTGCTCCAGTAAAAGAGGTGGTTGAAATTTCAGGGTCACAAGCTGTGCTTGAAGCTTTTATTGCCGAAGGAGTAGATACCATTTTTGGTTATCCAGGAGGAGCAATCATGCCTATTTACGATGCATTATATGATTATCACGATCGACTAAAACATATTTTGGTTCGTCATGAGCAGGGTGGAATTCATGCTGGACAAGGGTATGCTAGAAGTTCGGGAAAGGTAGGCGTTGTATTTGCTACTAGTGGACCTGGTGCTACCAATTTGGTAACAGGATTGGCTGATGCGATGATTGATAGCACACCGTTGGTTTGTATAACCGGTCAGGTATATGCGCATTTGTTAGGAACCGACGCTTTTCAGGAAGTGGACGTTATTAATATTACCACTCCAATTACCAAATGGAATTATCAAATAACGGACGCCAATGAAATTCCGTCTGTATTGGCAAAAGCATTTCACATTGCCGGTAGCGGTAGACCTGGTCCAGTGTTGATAGATATTACAAAGAATGCTCAGCTTCAAAAATTTAACTATGGTGGTTATAAAAAATGTACGTTTATTAGAAGTTATCGACCTAAGCCGACCGTTCGTATAGAATATGTAGAAAGAGCTGCGCAATTGATTAATGATGCAAAAAAGCCCATGGTTATTTTTGGGCAAGGAGTTATTCTTGGAAAAGCAGAGAATGAATTCAAGGCATTTATTGAAAAGGGAGGCTTACCGGCAGCTTGGACTATTTTAGGATTGAGTGCATTGCCTACTGATCATCCTCAAAATGTTGGAATGCTCGGTATGCATGGAAATTATGGTCCGAATGTTTTGACCAACGAATGTGATGTGCTCATTGCAGTTGGTATGCGATTTGATGACCGAGTTACTGGAAGATTGGATAAGTATGCGCGACAGGCCAAAGTAATTCATTTAGATATTGACCCTGCAGAAATTGATAAAAATGTAAAAGCTACTGTTCCTTTGTGGGGAGATTGTAAAGAGACGCTTCCAATGTTGACAGAGCTGATAGATAAAAAGCAACATACCGAATGGTTGCAAAAATTCAATGAGTTTACTCAAAAAGAAATCGATATTGTTATTAAGGATGAGCTCAATCCAACTACTGAAGAATTGACGATGGGGGAAGTTATTAAAGTATTGAATGAGCTTACTAAAGGAGATGCAATCATCGTTACAGATGTTGGCCAACACCAGATGGTGACTTGCAGGTATGCTAAATTTAATGAGACCAAAAGTAATATCACCTCAGGTGGTGCGGGTACCATGGGATTCGCATTACCGGCGGCTATTGGTGCTAAATTTGGAGCTCCTCATCGACCTGTGGTTGCTGTAATTGGAGATGGTGGTGTACAAATGACCATACAAGAATTAGGGACAATCATGCAAACGGGCATTGATGTAAAAATATTAATTCTTAATAATCAATTTTTAGGAATGGTTCGTCAATGGCAGCAATTGTTTCATGATAAACGGTATTCATTTGTTGATATTGAAAGTCCGGATTATGTGATGGTTGCCAAAGGATATAGAATTGAGGGACAAAGTATTTCCAAGAGAGATCAAATAAAAGAAGCCTTGTCAACAATGCTTAATCATCCGGGAGCTTATTTGCTAGAAGTAATGGTTGGAAAAGAAAACAATGTATTCCCTATGGTTCCGCAGGGATGCAGTGTTGCAGAAATAAGATTGTCATAACTGACAAAGGTGAATGGATTTAAAAATTACTAGATTCAATTGATCCTTAAAAAATTATTACTTAAAACAAAGTATATGAAAAAGGAATTTACGATAACGGTATATGGAGAAAACCAGATTGGTTTATTGAATCGTATTGCTATTATTTTTGTTCGAAGAAAAATAAATATTGATACTATGAACACTTCTCC
>Ga0214919_10000096_pt1 | contig 134430 bp, 123 predicted proteins | sample LL1503_MetaG_FD_177994 | JGI IMG/M metagenome (GOLD analysis project Ga0214919, IMG submission 177994) | Freshwater microbial communities from Lake Lanier, Atlanta, Georgia, United States - LL-1503 | ecosystem: Environmental > Aquatic > Freshwater > Lake | place: USA: Georgia | collected...
AAACAGCGAGTCCGATGACTCCTTGAATTTGGCCACGTATGCACAACGTGCCTACCTTGAATATGCCTTGAGCGTGGTCAAGGGCCGCGCTTTGCCCGATGTGTGCGATGGCCAAAAACCTGTGCAACGGCGTATTTTGTATTCCATGTCTCGCATGGGCTTGGGCTTCTCGGGTGCTACGGGCGCCAAGCCTGTTAAAAGCGCGCGCGTGGTTGGCGATGTGTTGGGCCGCTTCCACCCACATGGCGACCAAGCTGCTTACGATGCACTGGTCCGCATGGCGCAAGACTTCAGCCAACGCTACCCCCTTATTGATGGACAAGGCAACTTCGGCAGTCGCGATGGCGATGGCGCTGCAGCCATGCGTTATACCGAAGCACGTCTTTCCAAAATCACCACTTTGTTGTTGGAAGAGATTGACCAAGGCACCGTCGATTTCATTCCCAATTACGACGGCTCCACAGAAGAGCCGCGCCAGTTACCAGCCCGTTTGCCGTTTGTGCTGATGAATGGCGCCAGCGGCATTGCCGTGGGTTTGGCCACTGAGATTCCCAGCCACAATTTGCGTGAAGTGGCCGATGCATGCGTGGCCCTCATCAAGTCACCCAAGTTGACCAACGAAGAATTGTTTGCTTTGGTACCCGGCCCTGACTATCCAGGTGGCGGTCAAATCATCAGCCCTGCAGCCGACATTGCCGATGCCTATCGAACAGGACGCGGCTCCCTGAAAGTTCGTGCACGCTGGAAAATTGAAGACATGGCGCGCGGTCAATGGCAATTGGTGGTCACTGAATTGCCCATTGGTGTGAGTTCACAAAAAGTGTTGGAAGAAATTGAAGAGCTCACCAACCCCAAGGTGAAAGCGGGTAAAAAGGCTTTGAGTGCAGACCAAATGCAACTCAAGGCCAGCATCTTGTCTTTGCTCGACGTGGTGCGCGATGAGTCCAGTAAAGATGCTGCAGTGCGTTTGGTGTTCGAGCCTAAAACGAGTCGCATTGAGCAACAAGAATTGATCACGGCTTTGCTGGCGCACACCAGTTTAGAAACATCTTCTCCCATCAACATGACCTCGGTGGGCATTGATGGCAAACCGGTGCAAAAGTCATTGCGCCAAATGATGATGGAGTGGATTACCTTCCGCCAGCAAACCATTGTTCGCCGTTCTGAGCATCGTTTGGGCAAGGTGATGGACCGCATCCACATTTTGGAAGGTCGTCAGTTGGTGTTGCTCAACATTGACGAAGTGATTGCGATCATTCGCCAAAGCGATGAACCTAAGCAGGCATTGATGGTCCGTTTCAGACTCAGCGAACGTCAAGCCGAAGACATTCTAGACATCCGCCTGCGCCAATTGGCGCGTTTGGAAGGTATCAAGATTGAGCAAGAGTTGAAAGAGCTGCGAACCGAGCAAACACAACTCGAAGAAATTTTGGCCAATCCTTCTGCGCTGAAGCGCTTGATGGTAAAAGAGATTGAGCAAGATGCCAAAGCGTTTGCCGATCCTCGCCGCACACTCATACAAGAAGAGAAAAAGGCCGTGGCTGAAGTCAAGGTGGTGGACGAGCCTGTCACGGTGGTGGTTTCGCAAAAAGGTTGGGTGCGTGCGCGCCAAGGTCATGGGCACGACGCCAGCAGCTTTGCATTCAAGGCAGGTGATGGTTTGTACGGCACCTACGAGTGCCGAACAGTCGATACGCTGCTGGCCTTTGGCACAGCCCAAAAAGGCAGTGGTCGTGTTTACTCAGTGCCTGTAGCTTCGTTGCCTGGTGCTCGAGGCGATGGTCAACCTGTGACCACACTCATTGAATTGGAAGCAGGCACTCAAATTGCCCATTACTTTGCAGGACCGGCAAACGCCATGCTGTTGCTGTCAAGTTCAGGTGGCTATGGTTTCATGGCCACAGTAGACAACATGATTTCACGTCAAAAAGGTGGCAAAGCGTTCCTCACTGTGGGCGAAGGCGAAGCGGTATGTGCACCCTCTCATGTCTCGGGTTCAAACGCTACGCCACAACCTGGTGCTTCTGCTATGCCTGCGGCAACGCATGTGGCTTGTGCGTCTACAGGGGGCCGAATTCTGACTTTTGAAATCAGTGAACTCAAGCTGATGGAGAAGGGCGGTCGCGGTTTGATGCTGCTTGATTTGGAAGCCAAAGATGCCTTGGCTGGCGCTGCTGCCTACACCCGCAGTGTGAAACTCACAGGCATTGGCCGTGGTGGCAAAGACCGCGAAGAGACACTTGAAATTCGCAGTTTAAACAATGCGCGTTCTGCAAGAGCGCGCAAAGGTAAGGCAGCAGATTTGGGTTTCAAACCTACGCAAATTGCGCGAGTGGAATAGCCTGCTGATTTTTGCAGCGATCCTGACAAAGCACCTCTCGAGGTGCTTTGCTTTTTGAAACCAATCTATCGTTTGGACGCAAAATGCATCCGTGGCACAAATTGATACGTTGAACGCCAGCAAGTGGCAAGCAATTCTTCAGGGCCATGCCTGTGTGTTAGCTTTTTGCGAAGACGCGAAACACACACTTGCAAGCGCTTGTTGTTGTAAAAATCGGATAGCCCCCAGATGGCCATTTCCAGTGCGTCGCTCCGCAGCGCTTGCTCAGGCGCCATGGCGAGTTGGGTGAGCAAGACAGTTTCCATGGCGGTCAGGCCAATGGCATTGTTGGCGGGGCCAGTGAGCAGCGCTCTGACGGGGTCGATGGTCCAGCCAGATTTGAGTGCCCTGGGCAATCTAGAGGCAAGTCTTTGAATGATGGTGACCAACTCTATGGGATTGAAAGGCTTGCTGATACATGCATCAGCGCCTGCCGCAATGGCCGCAATGCGTTCTTGGGGCTCAGCCTCTGCCGAGATCATGATGACTCGCAGCTCGGGGTGCTTGGCCAATTGGGCAGCGATGGTCAGGCTTTGATCTCCCAAGGTGTCTGCGTCTAAGATCACCACATCGATGGCTTGTTGAGCGTGGTGCATGGGCAAGTCTTCAGAATGCTCACAATGCACCCCCTGAATGCCTGCTTTCTCTAAATGCGCCATGACTTGTTCTGCCCATTGCGGATCTTTTTCAACAAAGCTGACGCAGAGTGGTTTCATGACCGAATTCCTTAAAAATGTTTACTTAAGGATGCATGTTAATACTTTTTATATTCATTAATGGGTCATAATTTTGTAATTAAACTCTTATTTATAAAAATAAAGTTCTAATTTACCTCTGAGGCATCCCAATTAATGCATTCCCTTGCCGCCGGCTTGCAATGCCTCCCAATGTGGCAAATTTGATGAATCTACTTATCAAATCAAGCACATTCCGCAATGAGTTCGATTTCTACACAGGCACCAAAGGGCAATTGGGCCACGCCAAAAGCACTGCGAGCGTGGACGCCTTTCTCACCAAAGACTTGACCCAAGAGTTCGCTGCAGCCATTGGTCACCAAATGCTGCTCGGTGAAGGTGGCGCTGGAGTTAACCAAACTCATGACTTTGACAATGCGTGTGACTTTGTTCAGATCACCCACAGCGGCGTGCAAAGTGCCCAGCAGGTCAATGGCCACTGCGCGTGCGGCTGCTTTGCCTTCTTCGGTTTGCAGGGTGAGACCCAACTGGCCGGTCCAAACTCGACCTGCATTTTTGGAGATATGACCACTCAAAAAAACCAAGTTGCCCGTTCTCACAAAGGGCACATAGGCCGCCGCAGGTGTGGCAACGGGTGGCAGGGTGATGTGAAGCTCTTCGATGCGTTTGTAGATGGACATGGCTTTGCTTTGCTTGGGTTGATTGGAAATGAGAACAACTTGAATATAAATCAGCATTCATGCAAGCAAGCGTCATGCGGCTTTATCTCAATGACAGTGGAGAGTGCCTAAACTGTTCAATGCCACGCCATGCTTGGGCGAGCAGAAAGTTTGCTCATGTTTCGTTTTGCCCCTTGCTGGGTGCTTGGTTGGCTGTTGGGAACGGCCCTTCAATTGCAGCAGTCCGCAATCTGGCCTTTCGCTTGGGTCTTGTCCGCGGCAATGCTCGGCCTAAGCTTGCTCTGGTGTGCGTGGCGCATCAGTCTTATCTCGTCGCGCCATGGGGGGGTGTCCTGCTTGATGGGTTTGGCCTTTGGCTTGGGCGCCTGTCTCGTCGCCTTGGCTGTGGTCAATGCCCGTTGCATTGAACAAGCGCAACACGCATTGGCCCCGGACTTGGAGGGCGAAGATGTGACCCTGATGGGGGTGGTGTCGTCATTGCCGCAGGCCAGTGCGTTGGGGGTGAGGTTCCGGTTTCAGGTGTTGTCTGCACAACTCAGCAAAACGGCAGCGAAGGTTCAAATTCCGCAAACAATTGAACTCTCTTGGTACGACCGTGAAGAGGTCGACCCCATGCAGGGGCGCAGCTGGGATGAACTGGCAGCGGGGGATGTGTGGCGTTTTAATGTGCGCCTGAAAGCGCCTCATGGCACGCTCAATCCGAAAGGCTTTGATGTCGAGCTTTGGTGGTGGGAGCAGGGGGTCATGGCCACAGGATCCGTTCGGGCTGGTAAAAGCGATCTAGCGCCGCAGAAAATAAGATCGACTTGGCGCTATCCCATCACACAGGCGCGTCAAAAGGTACGGCAGCATATTTTTCAAACCTTGGCGTCAGATGGCCCATCCAACCATGCACTGGCCGGCATCATTGCAGCCTTGGTCATGGGAGATCAGGCGGCCATTTCTCAGGCCGATTGGAATGTGTTCAGGGCCACGGGCTTAGCGCATTTGATGAGTATTTCTGGCCTCCACATAAGCTTGTTTGCTTGGGCTGCTTCGGCCCTGATGGGTCTGGCTTGGCGAAGTTCGGCACGCCGTGGCGGCCGCCTTTGTTTGAGTTGGCCTGCGCCCCACGCAGCGGCCTGCACTGGGGTGGCCTTGGCCACTTTGTATGGTCTGTTCAGTGGTTGGGGTTTACCGGCGCAGCGCACCATCATCATGTTGTGGGTGGTGGCACTCTTGCGATGGCGAGGCGCCTATTGGCCCTGGATTTGGATCTTGGTCGCTGCATTAGGGGTTGTGGTGCTCTGGGACCCATGGGCATTGATGCAAGCAGGCTTTTGGTTGAGTTTTGTGGCGGTCGGGGTTTTGCTGATCACGGGTGATCAAGCTGAAAGCAAGGGCACCGAGAGAGGGGAACAAAGCGCCGAAAAGACGCGTGGTGGCAGCTTCAAATCATTTCGCCTGAAAATGATTTCAGCAACTTGGGCGGCGATCACCCGCTTATGGCGTGAGCAGTGGGTATTGACAGTGGCCTTGCTGCCGCTCTGTGTCTTATTTTTTGGACAAATATCCGTGCTGGGTTTGTTGGCCAATTTGATTGCCATTCCGTGGGTCACGTGGGTGGTCACACCCTTGTCCATGGTGGGCGGTGTGTGGTCGCCGTTTTGGCATTTGGCCGCAGGGGCGCTGCAACCCTTGCTGTTGCTTTTGCGTCAGGCCGCAACGTGGACAGACGCTGTGTGGCTCATGCCGGTACCGCCCACCTCCTTGGCCGTTTTGGCCATGGCCGGTACTTTGTTGTTGTTGGTGCGCTGGCCCTTTGCCATTCGCTGTTGGGGTTTGCTGCTGGTGTTGCCGGCCATCGTTTGGCAACTGCCCCCCGTGCCTAGGGGGCAATTTGAGGTGTTGATGGCCGATGTCGGCCAAGGCAATTCAGTGATCATCCGAACTGCCCAGCATGCCTTGTTGTACGACGCGGGACCTCCATATTCTGAAGACAAGGATGCGGGTCAGCGGGTGTTGGTGCCGATGCTCGCGCGCATGGGACTCCAACTGGACCGCGTGATTCTCAGTCATCGGGACACCGACCACACAGGGGGTGCGGCTGCCGTTTTGGTCTCTCACAAGTCAGCTGATTTATGGTCGTCGATTGAGGAGGGTCACCCTTTGGCATCTTTGCGAACCGTGACACGCTGCGAGGCTGGACAAGCTTGGACATGGGATGGCGTGCGCTTTGAGGTGATTCACCCATTGCCATCGGATTACACGGCGGTGACAAGGTCAAATGCCCTGAGTTGTGTTTTGAAAATTGAAGCAAGTCAAGTTGGCAATCTCAAGACAGACCGTGATGCACGCACAGGTCGCGCATTGCTGATGGGGGACATCGAGGCACCCCAAGAGGCTGCATTGCTTGCCCGAGCAGCTTTGGCGCCGGTTGATTTGCTCTTGGTGCCACACCACGGCAGTCAAACCTCTTCAACGCAAGCCTTATTGGAGGCGCTTCAGCCCAGATGGACCCTTGTGCAAGCGGGTTATCGCAATCGCTATGGGCATCCTGCGCCCAAGGTGGTGGCGCGGTATGAAATGCAAGGCATTGCGATGGTGCAGAGCCCAGCTTGCGGGGCCGCCTACTGGCACAGTGCGATGCCAGAGCAACTCGGTTGTGAGAGAAAAATCAATCGCAGGTACTGGCATCACAGAAATGGCCTCCCATAGATCGGCTCAATAAAAGACAAAAGTGTGAATCTTCACTCATTGCTTTTGTGTTGGCCCTTGCTTGGTTTGAAGTTGGGTCTGAATGGCCTGCCCCAGCTCAATGACCGCCATGGCGTAGTAGCTGCTCCAGTTGTAGCGTGTGATGGCATAGAAATTTTCGGTTCCCACCACATAAGAAGGCGCTTCTGCGCCGTTGAGTAACTCAATGAGTGCCAAGGGTCCTTTGTGTTCTAGAGCTTCGCCCTCTAAAAGAGCCCCCTTGGCCATCAAGCTGCTGACACTGAATGTGGGAAGAATGTCGGGCGCCATGAGCGCCTCCATGTCAACCTGAGTCTTGTGAAATTGAACACTGTAATGCGTGGGCATCCCTGATTGCCATTGGAAGGCTTTGAAATAATGAGCCACCGAGCCAATCACATCTGCTTTGTTGTTAAAGAGGTCAATGTGTTTGTCACCATCGAAATCTACCGCAAACTGAGCCCAGCTTGAGGGCATGAACTGAGGCAAGCCCATGGCGCCTGCGTAGCTGCCCTTGAGGCTGCTGGGTTTGATTTTTTCTTTGGCGGTGAGGACTAAAAATTGGGCCAGTTCTTCGGAGAAAAAAGCTTGGCGTTCTGCGGCGCGTGGGTGGTCTTTGGGAAAGTCAAAGCTTAGCGTGCTGAGAGCGTCCAAAATGCGGAAATTGCCAGTATGCTGCCCGTAGAAAGTTTCAACGCCAATGATGCTGACGATGAGCCATTGGGGGACACCATAAATTTGTTCAGCTCGAAGAAGCAGTGCTTCATTGGCTTGCCAGAACTGCACACCCGCTTGAATTCTTCGAGGTTCAATGAACCTGGCTTGGTAAGCGGCCCAATTTTTCTTGTTCAATTGGGTGGGTGGCATGACCAGCTTTGGAATGCTGGGGATGAATCTGGCTTGAGAAATTTGAGCTTTGACCCATTTCACGTCCAAGTGATGCGTCTTGGCGGCGAGCTCAGCCCAGGCCATGGCATCTTTGTTCTTTTCGTAGGTCGCCCCTGCCGCAGGGCTAGTTTTAGAGATTTTTGATTTCTTTTTCTTTGACGGCTCGGCGGCTTGACCCGCTCCCGTCAAGCTTGCAATTAACAACAGCAAAATCAAAGACAAAATTCGCATGCCAAGAGTTTAGCCTTTGAATAGGGCGATGCATCGTGATAAGCTGGAATCTCAAATTCAGGACCTTCAAATTTACCCATGGGCGCAACTGGCTACTTCACACATTCTGACTGCCGTCTTCATGAAATGGGGGAAGGCCATCCTGAGTGCCCGCAGCGACTGGACGCCATCGAAGATCGTCTTCTGATCACGGGTTTAGACCATGCGCTTGAGCGCAGAGAAGCTGCGCCTGCCTCCTTAGCGGACATCGAATTGGCACATGGTCGAATGTATGTGGCGTCGCTTCGGGGTTTGAGTGATGCCTTGATAGAAGACATGCAAGCGGGGGGGCCTGCGCGCACTGTTTTGGATCCGGATACATCCATGAACTCACACACTTGGAAGGCGGCGCTGCGTTCTGCCGGTGCAGCGCTGGCAGCGACCGACGCGGTCATTGCCGGCGAACTTGACAATGCTTTTTGCGCCATTCGCCCGCCAGGTCATCATGCTTGTCATGACAAAGCCATGGGTTTTTGCTTTTTGAACAATGTGGCTATCGCCGCAAAATACGCCCTCGAGCGTCACGGTTTAAAGCGCGTGGCCATTGTCGATTTTGACGTGCACCATGGCAATGGCACAGAGGACATCGTGGCCGGTGACGACCGGATTTTGATGGTGAGTTTTTACCAACACCCCTTTTACCCTGAAGGTGGCGCTCAGAAAGATCACGGCAATTTGGTGAATTTACCTGTGCCAGCCTATACCAAGGGCATGGACATTCGCGAAATGATCGACATGATTTGGGTGCCGCGCTTAGAAGCACATCAGCCTGAAATTATTTTCATCAGTGCGGGATTTGACGCACATCGAGAAGATGACTTAGGGCAGCTTGGCTTGGTGGAACAAGATTACGCTTGGATCACTCAGCGCATCAAAGACATTGCCAACAAATACGCCCATGGACGGATCGTGAGTTGTTTGGAGGGGGGCTATAACCTGAGTGCACTGTCGCGCAGCGTTGAGGCCCATCTTCGTGTTCTGGCGGATGTTTGATGGAGAAAAATTCTGTTGTGTCACAAGTTCCAAGCATGATGAACAACCCCCTTCGATGGTGGGAAAGTTTGAATTCTCAGCAGGCCCTTCAAGAAGTCGTTCTTTTTGCAGCATGTATTGCATTGGCATGGACTTTTGTTTGGGTCCTTAGGCGCGCCACACCTGAATGGCAACTCTCCATACTGTTGGGACGCCGATTGGTCGATGGCGTTTTGTTTCCCGTGGTCTTGCTCGGTCTTTCTTTTGCAGCGAGAGCCATTTGGGCAAGCAGGTATCCCGTTTGGATTTTTGATTTTTTCATTCCTGTTTGCTTGTCACTTGCCGGCATCCGCTTGGGAGTCAAAATTCTTCAGGTGGCTTTTCAAGAAGCTGAATGGGTTCGCCCTATCGAACGCAGTTTGTCATGGATCGCATGGGGCGCCGTGGTCTTGTGGCTCACCGGATTGTTGCCCCTGGTTCTTGAAGCGCTAGATCAAATTCATTGGAAAATTGGTGCGTCGCATCTTTCTGTGAGAACTTTGATTGAAGGCGCCCTCACCGCAGGCGTGGTGATGTTGCTTACCTTGTGGATTTCCGCTGCGATTGAAGCAAGATTGTTAAAATCTTCCTCCGGCAGCGAGCTTTCATTGCGCAAAGCGGTCAGCAATGCCGTGACATCCTTGCTCATGTTTGTCGGCTTGATGCTGTCTTTGTCTGCGGTGGGAATTGACCTCACCGCCTTGTCCGTTTTGGGCGGCGCTGTGGGCGTTGGGATTGGCTTTGGTTTGCAAAAGTTGGCGGCCAATTACGTGAGCGGGTTTGTGATCTTGGCAGAGCGCAGCATGAGAATAGGCGACTCTGTGAAGGTGGATGGTTTTGAGGGGCGCATCACTGACATCAATGCCCGTTTCACCATCATCCGCGCACCGAATGGGCGAGAGTCAATTGTGCCCAATGAGATGCTTATCAACAGCCGTGTCGAAAACTTGTCTTTGGCCGATGCGCGCGTGTTGCACAGCACATCGGTGTCTGTTGCTTATGGCAGCGATGTAGGGTTGGTGATGCGCTTGTTGAAGCAAGCCTGTGAAGCTCAGGATCAGGTGTTAAAAGAACCAGCCCCGTTTGTGACACTGACCCACTTTGGCGCAGACGGGTTGGAATTTGGTGCGCACTATTGGATGGATGAGCAGCATGCTGGCGCTCTGACATTGAAGTCCGACATCAATTTGGAAATTCTGAAGCTCTTGCATGCCAACGCAATTGAAATACCTTATCCGCAGCGCGTGATTCACACCGTGTGAAGTTGAGTGCGCAACACGTTGGCACACAGACTCACCGCCGTGTTGGCCTCGTCCATGACCCGGCCCATGGTCAAAAAGCCATGAATTTGCCTTTCAAAGCACACATATTGTGAAGGTACCCCTGCTTTTGACAAGGCGTTGGCATACATCAAGCCTTCATCTCTCAGCGGGTCAAAGCCAGCCGTCATGATGAATGCGGGTGGCAGATTGGCATGGCTTTCTGCCAACTGTGGTGAAGCACGCCAGTCTTTGGCATCTTCAGTGTTTCGCAAATAGTTCTCTGTGTAATAGGCTATCGATTCTTTGGTGAGCATGTAGCCCTTGCCATTGGCGTGAAAAGAAGCCGTATCGGGCCACATCAAGGTGGCAGGGTAGATGAGCATTTGAAATGCCGGCTGCACTGTTCGGCCCCGAAGACCCAAGCAGGCTGCAGCCGACAAATTGCCTCCCGCGCTGTCACCACCAATGGCAATTCTCCGAGAGTCAATGCCTAATTCAAGGGCATTCTGAACTGTCCAATCAAAAGCTGAAACACAATCTTCATAAGCTGCAGGAAATTTGTGCTCTGGGCCCATGCGGTAATCTACCGAAACGACCACCACTTCAGCTTGGAGACACAGGCTTCTGCACAAGACGTCATGCGTGTCGAGGTCGCCAATCGTCCAACCGCCGCCATGGAGGTAAAGCAAGCCAGGCAGCGCTTGATGTGATTGGGCGGCATGTGGGTGGTAAATCCGCACAGGCACATTCACGCCGTTGTCAGACACCACGTTGTCTTCTACCTTGAACACTTCGGGTGCATCGGGTTGTGTGAAAGTGCGCCTAGACCTGTAAGACGCTCGAGCTTCCTCGGGCGTCAGGGTGTGCACAGGCGGAACACCTTTGTCAATGATGAGTTGCATCAAAGCTTGAGCTTGTGGGTCCAACATGGCACGTTCTTTCAAATCAAAGTTTTGTTAAGAGTTCATCAAGGAGGGCAGATACAAGCTGAGCGAAGGAAAGAACAGCAAGATGGCCAAGGTTACAACTTGCATGGCCACGAAGGGCCAGCATCCGCGGAAAATGGTGCCCAGGCCCACCTTGGGCAGCAGCGTGTTCAATACAAACAAGTTCATGCCCACGGGAGGCGAAATGAGTCCGATCTGAATGACCATCACGATCAAGACACCAAACCACACGGGGTCAAAACCCAGCTGCATCACAATGGGGAAGAACAGAGGAATGGTCAACAAGACCATGGTGAGTTCTTCCATGACGGTGCCTAAGATGATGTAAATCACCATCATGGCGCCGACCACCATGACAGGTGAAAGTCCCAAATGGGTGATCCATTCCTTCAAGTCGCCTGGCATGGTTGTGAAGTTCACAAAGTTTGCAAATACTGTGGCTGCAATCAACAAGGTAAAGAGCATGCCTGTCGTGCGTGCAGACTCCACCAAAATGCCGATGAGGCTATCCCATGTCAGCGCTTTGCGCGCCCAAGCAAACAAGAAGGCACCTGCGGCGCCCATGCCAGCACCTTCGGTCGCCGTAAAAATGCCACCGTAAATACCACCTAGAACCACAAACACCAGAAATAAAACCCCCCAGATGCCGCGCAATGCTTCCATGCGTTGCGTCCAGGTAAATTTTTCACCAGCTGGCGCGTGCTCAGGAACGCGTGAGGTCATGATGACCACTGCCACCATGAGCAAGATGGCAGTCAAGATACCAGGAATCACACCCGCCGCAAACAATTTTCCAATGTGGGTTTCGGTCACGATGCCGTAAATCACCATGATGGTGGAGGGCGGAATCATGATGCCCAGCGTGCCACCTGCGGCGATTACGCCTGTTGACAAGGCATCGCTGTAGCCCAATTTTTTCATGGAGGGGTATGCCACCTTGCTCATGGTGGCTGCCGTGGCAATAGAGGAGCCGCAGATGGCGCCAAAGCCTGCGCAAGCCGCTATGGTGGCATGGGCCAGCCCACCGCGGCGATGACCAATGAAGGTGTATGCGGCATGAAATAGTTCATGCGCCAAACCTGCTCGGGCCACAAAGTTGCCCATCAAAATGAACAAAGGAATGACAGACAGTGTGTACGCAAAGCCTGTTTCTTGCACGACTTGTGCAGTGCTTGCCAGAGCCGGCATCCAGCCGCGTGTGAGTCCGATGCCCACAATGCCCACGATGCCCATGGAAAAAGCCAGTGGCATGCGCAACAGTGCCAAGCAAAAGATGGCAATGAAGCCAATGAGTGCTTCAGTCACAGAACACCCCCTTCAGATTCTTCGTCTTCACCCAGTGGGTTGAAGACGAGAATCAAATGAACGATGCCCGCGAGTCCGCACATGAAACCCATGCCCATGATGAATGGGGCTTTTGAAATTTTGAGCTGTGCAGTGGTTTCGCCAAAAGAGGCAAAGTCAATGCCGGTGGAGAGCATGAGCCATCCCAACGCAAGCAATGCCAAACTGCAAAGAAAGTTGACCAACGCTTTTTGAAACTTCACAAAGCCTTTGGGCCAGAAGCTGTCAAGCGAGTCAAACACCACATGTTCTGCCTTGCGAGAGACCAGTGGCAGCGCGCCAAAAATGACCACCACCATGAGCAGTTCCGTGAGCTCCAAGGAGCCAGGGATGGAGTGGTCTAAAAGTTTTCTGCCAGAGACATCAAAAAATGTCAAAACCATGATGGCAAAAAGTGCAAGCCCAGAAATCAGGCTGCAGAGTTGATCAAGAAATTTGTTCACTAAGATTCCAATGTGACATGAAAAACGGTACCTCTCAATTTTGACAGGTACCGCTTTCACCTCCATGACAAACGCCGCAAGGCGTTTGTTGTCATTTATTTTTCAAGCTTGGCAATTTCAGCTCGGAACTCAGCCAAAACCTTGGCGGGGTCTTGTAGACCTTTGGCCTTAGAAGCAACAACCCAATTTTGCTCCAAGGATTGTGTTTTGGATTTCACGTCTGCCACAAACTTGGCATCTGCCTTGGTGACCTGCACGTTGTTGGCTTGCATCAACCCAAAAGCGCGGCGGTCGACTTTGTCCCAGCCACGACCAAAGATACGGGCTGCGGTTTCGCCTGAAATTGCATCGACCGCTTTTTTGTCCTCTGGCGACAACTTTTCATATTTGCCTTGGTTCATCATGAACACGAAACTGGTGTTGTACAAGCCGCCTGGGAACGTGGTTGCGTGCTTGATGATCTTGTCAATCCTGAATGATTCAGTTGACTCGGCGGGAAACAGGGTGCCATCCATCACGCCAGAAGCAAGCAATTCATACGAATCGGGCGCTGGCTTCAATGTGGCATTCATGTTCAAAGCTTTGGCCATGTCATTGACCATGCCGCCGCCGACACGGAACTTAAGACCGGTCAAATCTTCAACTTTGACAATGGGGCGCTTGACGTTGAACACGATGCCGGGGCCGTGTGTAAACAGACTCAGTACTTTCACGCCTTGGTGCTCCGCTGCAAATTCAGGATGCTTGCTAGAGACCCGGCTTAGAGCCACAGAAATAGATTCAGCACTGTTGCCTAAAAAGGGCAGTTCAGTCATTTGAGTGTGCACAAATCGGCCGGGGGTGTAGCCGTGCACTGTGTATGACAAGTCGGCCAGGCCGTTTTTCACGGCATCATAGGTGCCTGGCGCGGGTGAGACACCGCGGGGCAAGATGTTGCACTTGATGCGACCCTTGGTGTTGTTTTCCAATAAATCGCACCATTCTTTTTGAGCCATGGACGCCGTGTGGGTAGGTGGCAACCAGCTTGAAACAGTGAGGACTGTCTGGGCTTGCGTTGGGGCGGTAAAGGCTGCAAAAGCCAGAATTGCTAAAGATAAATAAGACTTTTTCATGTCATGCTCCGGTCCGTGAATTAAGCTTGAAGTTGGGCTGCCAATTTGAAGGGGGTTTATCAATAAAACCCTGCCCAGTGCATGGTAATCCCAATTAGCCAACCGGTTGGTCGGTGAATTCCCGAAGTTTGTCAATTTCAAGAGGCACACTTCAAGCTGTTATAAAATCAGAACGATCGTGCTTTTTTACATTCGGGTCTTGAGAAAATCAAACCATAAGGCACAATTGACGTTTACGTTAACGTCAATTCAGTCTGCCAATGTCGCAGTTTTTATTTTGGAGATGAGCCATGAAGATTCTTGTTCCCGTGAAGCGGGTTGTGGATTACAACGTGAAGGTGCGCGTCAAGTCTGATGGTACAGGCGTCGACATCGCCAATGTCAAGATGAGCATGAACCCCTTTGATGAGATTGCTGTAGAAGAGGCGGTGCGCTTGAAAGAGAAGGGCTTAGCGACCGAAGTGATCGCTGTTTCTTGTGGTGTGACGCAATGCCAAGAAACATTGAGAACTGCCATGGCCATTGGTGCAGACCGCGGCATCTTGGTTGAATGTACCGAAGAATTGCAACCCTTGGCTGTTGCCAAACTGCTCAAAGCCTTGATCGACAAAGAACTGCCAGGTTTGATTATTTTGGGCAAGCAAGCCATTGACGATGACTGCAACCAAACGGGTCAAATGTTAGCAGCTCTGGCTGACTTGCCACAAGCCACCTTTGCCTCCAAAGTTGAAGTCATCGATGGCAAAGCACAGGTCACCCGTGAAATCGATGGCGGTTTGGAAATTTTGTCTTTGTCTCTGCCGGCTGTTGTCACCACCGACCTGCGCTTGAACGAACCCCGTTACGTGACTTTGCCCAACATCATGAAGGCCAAGAAAAAACAACTGGATATTTACAAGCCTGAAGACTTGGGTGTGGATGTCACGCCTCGCATCACTACTTTGAAAGTATCTGAGCCTCCCAAGCGCTCCGCTGGCATCAAAGTCCCCGATGTGGCAAGCTTGGTCGATAAATTAAAGAACACAGCGAAGGTCATCTCATAACTTTGCGGGACAGACCAAGATTTGCGCAGCAAATTTGCTCTGTCCTCAACTGATATAAATTTTGCGGGATAGACCAAGATTTGCGCAGCAAATTTGCTCTGTCCTCAACTGATCAAGGAATTTTCATGGCTAATTTAGTAATTGCAGAACACGACAACATATCCATCAAGGGTGCAACCCTCAACACCGTCACAGCCGCTTTGGCTTGTGGGGGTGATGTTCACGTTTTGGTAGCAGGTCACAATGCGGGCGCTGCTGCGCAAGCAGCGGCAATGATTGCAGGCGTTTCTAAAGTCATTCACGCCGATTCAGAAGCACTGGCCCATGCTTTGGCAGAGAACGTGGCAGCCCAAGTGCTGGCCATTGCTGGCAACTACACCCACATTTTGTTCCCAGCAACCGCTGGTGGTAAAAATGTGGCGCCCCGGGTTGCGGCCAAACTGGATGTGGCGCAACTCAGTGATGTCTCCTTGGTGGTTTCTGCCGATACATTCGAGCGTCCCATTTACGCTGGAAATGCCATCGCAACGGTGCAAAGCAAAGACACGATCAAGGTCTTGACAGTCCGCACCACCGGTTTTGATGCAGCGCCATCCAGTGGCGGATCCGCCAGCGTTGAGTCCGTCTCCGCTGCTGCTGACAGTGGCAAAAGCAGTTTCAAAGGAAGCGAGATTGCCAAAAACGATCGCCCTGAACTCACGGCAGCGAAGATCATTGTGTCGGGTGGCCGTGCCTTGGGCAGCGCTGAAAAATTTGCAGAAGTGATCACGCCTTTGGCAGACAAACTGGGTGCAGCCATGGGTGCTAGCCGAGCTGCGGTTGATGCCGGCTATGCCCCCAACGATTGGCAAGTAGGTCAAACCGGCAAAATTGTGGCCCCTCAGTTGTACGTGGCCGTCGGAATTTCAGGTGCCATTCAGCACCTGGCAGGCATGAAGGACAGCAAGGTCATTGTGGCCATCAACAAAGATCCTGAAGCACCGATTTTCAGCGTCGCTGATTTTGGTTTGGAGGCTGATTTGTTTGTTGCAGTCCCTGAACTGGTCAAATCGCTGTGATGCGAATTGAACTGTATTGCATGTGAGCTTGAAAGGCATCCAATGAGGTGCCTTTCTTTTGTTTGGAGATTGAGATGAGTTACGTTGCACCCCTGAAAGACATGCTCTTTAACATTGAGCACTTGGCGCAAATTGAACAAGTGGCGCAGCTTCCTGGATTTGAGGAGGCTGGCTTGGAAACTGCCCGAGCAGTGCTGGCAGAGTGTGCCAAGTTGAATCAGGATGTGATTGCGCCATTGAACTGGGATGGTGATGTCAATCCCTCGGCTTTCTCAAATGGGGAAGTGAAAACAACGCCAGGGTTCAAGGAAGCCTTCAAACAATATGGTGAAGGGGGGTGGCAAGGATTGCAGCATCCCACAGATTTTGGAGGGCAGGGCCTACCCAAAACCATTGGCGCTGCTTGCGGTGAAATGCTCAACTCTGCCAACATGAGTTTCGCGCTGTGCCCACTTCTCACCGATGGCGCCATTGAAGCCTTGCTTACAGCAGGCTCTGACGAATTGAAGAAGATTTATTTGGGGAAATTAATTTCCGGTGAATGGACCGGGACCATGAATTTGACAGAGCCTCAAGCTGGCTCGGATCTGGCCTTGGTGCGAACCCGTGCTGAGCCTTTGCCTGATGGCACCTTCAAAATATTTGGCACCAAAATTTACATCACCTATGGTGAGCACGACATGGCTGAGAACATCGTGCACCTGGTGCTGGCCCGCGTTCAAGGTGCACCAGAAGGTGTGAAAGGCATCAGCTTGTTTGTGGTGCCGAAATTCAGGGTGGAGGCTAACGGCTCCCTGGGTGCTCGCAACGATGTGCACTGCGTGAGCATCGAACACAAAATGGGCATCAAAGCCAGCCCCACTGCCGTGCTTCAGTATGGCGACCAGGGCGGTGCATTGGCTTATCTGGTGGGCGAAGAAAACCGCGGTCTCGAGTACATGTTCATCATGATGAATGCTGCACGGTATGCAGTGGGTGTGCAGGGCATTGCCATTGCAGAGCGTTCATATCAAAAGGCTGTGCAATATGCCAAGGACCGTGTCCAAAGTCGTCCCGTAGATGGCAGTATGAACACCTCTGCGCCCATCATCCATCATCCGGATGTGAAGCGCATGCTGATGACAATGCGCGCCAGTACCGAGGGCTGCCGGGCCTTGGCGACCGTGGCTGCTGCTGCATATGATGCGGCCCATCATCACCCTGACGCTGATGTACGCAAACAAAACGCGTTGTTCTATGAATTCATGGTGCCACTGGTCAAAGGCTACAGCACCGAGATGAGCTTGGAAGTGACCTCTCTTGGCATTCAAGTGCATGGCGGCATGGGATTCATTGAAGAAACGGGTGTCGCACAATACTATCGAGACGCCAAAATTTTGACCATTTATGAAGGTACAACGGCCATTCAAGCCAACGACTTGGTGGGGCGTAAAACAGCACGGGATGGGGGTCAAACTGCCAAGGCTTTGGCCGCTCAAGTTGAGGTCACCGAAAACGAATTGCTGGCACACGCTCATGCTGACGCACAAGCTGTAGGGCGCCGCTTGAAAGCAGCACGTTTGGCCTTCATTGACGTGGTTAATTTTGTGGCAGGCAACTCCAAGGCACTTCCCAACGATGTGTTTGCTGGCAGCGTGCCTTACCTGATGTTGTCTGGTAACTTGATGGCTGGTTGGCAAATGGGGCGCGCCCTGTTGATTGCGCTCACCCAAAGTGCCCAAGCTCACGACAAGGCCTTCATGGATGCCAAAGTCACCACGGCGCGTTTTTATGCGGACCATTTGCTCAGTCGTGCGCCTGGCTTGCGTGACAGCATTGTGGACGGCGCAAAGTGTGTCACGGAGCTTGCCTTAGAAGCTTTTTAAATAGCACTTGTTATTGTTTTTCCGACCGACTGGAGACCTCATGTCCAAACTACCCGCTGCATTGGCTCATTTGCCTTTTCCGGTCATTGCCTCCCCCTTGTTCATCATCAGCAATCCCAAACTGGTGATTGAGCAGTGCAAGGCCGGCGTTGTGGGTTCCATGCCCGCCTTGAATGCGCGTCCTGCAGAGCAATTGGAAGAGTGGCTCATTGAAATCACTGAAACATTGGCGGCTTACAACAAAGCCCATCCTGATCAACCTGCAGCCCCCTTTGCCATCAATCAAATTGTTCACAAAAGCAATGACCGTTTAGAGCATGACATGGCACTCTGTGTGAAATACAAAGTGCCGATCATCATCACCTCCCTGGGGGCGCGTGAAGACATCAATCAAGCCGCACACAGCTACGGTGGGGTGGTGTTGCACGACATCATCAACAACAAGTTTGCCCACAAAGCCATCGAAAAGGGTGCGGATGGTTTAATTGCAGTGGCTGCGGGTGCGGGCGGACACGCCGGTGAAAAAAGTCCGTTTGCTTTGATTCAGGAAATTCGCCAATGGTTTGATGGACCTGTTGCGCTGTCTGGATCGATTGCCAGTGGTGATGCCGTCTTGGCAGCGCAGGCCATGGGTGCAGACTTTGCCTACATTGGCTCTGCTTTCATTGCAACACTTGAAGCAAGGGCTTCAGATGCCTACAAACAAGCCATCGTTGATTCAAATTCAGATGACATTGTCTACACTAATTTGTTCACGGGCGTGCATGGTAATTATTTAGCGCCCTCCATCAAGGCCGCCGGGTTGGACCCGCAAAATCTGCCTGTCTCTGATCCTTCCAAAATGAATTTTGGAGGCGATGCCAAGAAAGCTTGGAAAGACATTTGGGGTTGCGGTCAAGGCATTGGTGCTGTCACCAACGTGGTGAGCACAGCACAGCGGGTGGCGAAATTAAAGGAAGAATATGCTGCAGCTCGCGCTCGCTTGGCACTTTAAGCTCAGAGATCTTCTCGGTGAAATCTGAGAGATCAGAGGTCATCGATCTCTTCAAGGCACTTGCGTGCCTGTTGATCGTCTTGCATCATCTTGCCGTTTACAGCCCGATGTCAGACATCGCCTATGAATTGGCACCCGCAGTCGAAGATTTTTTATTTGAGCATGGCTTGCTCGCTGTACAGGTCTTCTTGGTCGTGGGTGGTTATTTGAACGCCAAGTCATGGGTGAAAATTTTATCGCATGCGCAGTTTCAATTTTTACCTCGTTTGTTCGCAAGGTATCAGCGACTGGTCATTCCATTGCTGGCAGCGCTGACTTTCACTGTGTTGGTGAGCGCCATCATTCGGCCCTATTTTGATCATTCATCTTTGTCGGCAGCACCCACAGCGCTGCAAGTTGTCGCACATGTCTTGCTGCTTCAAGATGTGCTCTACCTTGAAGCTTTTTCTGCGGGCGTTTGGTACGTGGCCATTGACTTTCAATTGTTTGCCTTGGCCTTGGGCTGTGCCTTGGTGGCGCATCGGTGGCAAGGAATTTCAGGCAGGGGTTCTGTCGTTCGCAAAGCCATGTTTTTTTGGTTGCTGCTCACATTGGGTTCCTTGTTTATTTGGAACTTAAATCCACTCGGTGAAATTTGGGGCAGCTATTTTTTCTGCGCTTACGGCCTGGGCTTGTGTGTCGGTTGCTGGCGCTATGCTGATTTCAAAATCAGTCATCAGTCCTTGGGTCTTTTGATCTTTTTCACTGGCGCTTTGGCGATGGCCTATCAGCCGAGAATCAGATTGTTGCTTGCTTTGGTGACTGCCATGCTCTTGGCTTTCTATGAGGCCACCAATTGCCAGAAAATTCCAAAACTTAAAGCGAGATAGATACAAATACTGTCCAGTGCGTCCTATGGTATTTTCCTGACTCACTTTGGCGTGAGCATCGCTGTCAGCGCTTTGGTATTTAATTTTTGGTCTGAAAACATTGTTGTGAATGTCTTGGGCTTGCTGCTTTCTTTGGCGCTCTCGATTGTGTTGGGTTGGCAGTTGTATTGGCACATTGAAAACCAAGTGCCCAGCTGGAAGCGTCTCATGCAATGGACCAGTACGTTTGTACTGGCTTGCACTGCTGTGATGGTTTTCAGCTAAGGGAAAGTGCCTGACTTTCTTTGACTTTGCCATGGATATAGGCCAGAGCTGCTTCTACTTGATCGATCAAAATCAAACAGAGGTCGCCTTCTGATAGCCTCGCCAATGCGGTGTCGATGGCGTTGAACTCACCTTGTATGGCTTCAATGTGGGTGGTGCGTGAAGCGCCTTGAAGACCTTCCCGAAGAAGTTGAACGACTTCTCCGTCACTGCGTCCGCGCTGGCACGCATCTTGGTACAAGATGACCTCGTCAAATGCGGAGCCTAAAATTTGGGTTTGGTCTCGGATGTCTTGATCACGTCTGTCGCCGGCGCCGCTGATGACCACCACACGTTTTGAGGCTGGCATGTTGTCAACTGCGTTGACCAAGGCTTGAATGGCATCAGGATTGTGACCATAGTCGGCAATCAAGGTAGCGCCTTTGTAATCAAACACATTGAAGCGACCGGGAACTCCTTGGATGTCACTGATGAAGGTAGACAACCCTTGTGCAATGGTGTCCCAAGGAATGTTGAGAGCCCATGCAGCCGCCACAGCCGCCAAGACGTTCTCAGTTTGGAAGCCAATTTGACCTTGACGTGTGAGAGGAACTTCGGCCAGTGAAATGCGGAAGGATTTTTTAGCTTGTTGCGCCACGATCTGACCGTTCTGGGTGTAGACCACGCGTTTGCCTTGAGCACGATGGGTTGCCAAAACTGGATGGTGAGGGTCGAGTGCAAAAAAGGTGACATCGCCAGGACACATGTTGGCCATCATGGCCACTTTGGGGTCGGCAGCATTTAAAACGGCCATGCCATCAGGTGCCACATTCAGCACAACCACGCGCTTTAAAACTGTGAGATCTTCTAGCGTGGTGATGTAATTCAAACCCAAGTGATCGCCCGAACCCATGTTGGTCACAATGGCTACTTGGCATCGATCGAAGGCCAGCCCTTCTCGCAACAAGCCGCCCCGTGCAGTTTCAAAAACCGCGGCATCCACATCGGGGTGCATCAAGACATTTCGAGCACTTCGAGGGCCGCTGCAATCGCCATCGTCAATTTGACGTCCATTGACGTAAACGCCATCGGTGTTGGTCATGCCGACTCGAAGTTGATGGGCTTTGAGCAGGTGTGCGGTGAGGCGAACGGTGGTGGTCTTGCCGTTGGTACCGGTTACGGCAACGATGGGAATTCGACCATTCTCCCCATTGGTAAACATGGCGTCGATCACTGCTTTGCCCACGTTTCGACCTTTACCGAAAGACGGGCTGATGTGCATGCGCAAGCCTGGGGCCGCGTTGACTTCAACAATGCCACCGTTTTGTTCTTCAAGAGGTTTGAGAACAGATTCACAAACCACGTCCACGCCACAGATGTCAACCCCCACCATTTGCGCTGCAGCAACTGCCCGGGCAGCTACTTCAGCATGCACATCGTCAGTAACGTCTGTGGCAGTGCCGCCAGTCGATAAATTGGCATTGTTCCTTAAAATAACACGACGACCTTTTTCGGGAACTGAGTTAGGCTCGAGGTCTTGCAACTTCAAGCGGCCGATGGCAATGTCATCAAATTTGATTTTGGTGAGCGAGGTAGAGTGTCCATCACCTCGGCGCGGATCGAGATTGACCTTTTCAACCAATTCTCGAACCGTCAGTACGCCGTCGCCCACCACCAAGGGTGGCTCCCTTCTAGCAGCGGCAACCAATTTGTTGCCAACCACCAAGAGGCGGTAATCGCTTCCAGGTAAAAATTTCTCGACCAACACTTCGCCATAACGGGCTGCGGTTGCGTAGGCTTGGTTGAAAAGTTCACGTTCTGTGATGCTCACGGTGACACCTTTGCCTTGGTTGCCATCGACAGGTTTCAAAACCACAGGCAAACCAATGCTGAGCGCAATTTGCCAAGCGTCCTCTGTGTCTTTGGCAGGCCGCCCGATGGGGACAGGGACACCCGCTGCCAGGAGCAGAGACTTGGTGAGGTCTTTGTCTTGTGCAATTGATTCTGCAATGGCACTTGTCGTGTCTGTTTCTGCAGCTTGTATGCGCCGCTGTTTGGAGCCCCATCCAAACTGAACCATGCTGCCTTCTGTGAGCCTGCGGTAGGGAATGCCCCGCAATACAGCGGCATCGACAATGGAACCGGTTGAGGGGCCTAAACGCTGATCCTCATCAAGATCTCGCAATTCTTTGAGTGCCTGATTCAAATCAAAGGGAGTGTTTGTTTTGACAGCGAGGCAAAGTTTATCAGCCCAACTTAAGGCCAAGCGACCTACAGCTTCTTCGGTGTATTGAACGGCCACTTGGTAAACGCCTTCGTCTTGTGTGGCCGTTGTACGACTGAAAGTGACGGGGCATCCGGCCTGGTTTTGTAGTCCCAGCGTAATTTTTTCAAGTGCATGTGCCATGCTGGGGGGTTGACCGGGGCGGGACCCTTCAAGCGGTCCCACCGATGGAAAAATACGGCGCAACTTCTTTTCGAACTCATTGCCAGGCATCATTTCACATTCTTCGGGATCGCATCCTACGATGGCTTCAATGCTGGTTTGACGGCTCCATAAATTGGGCCCCCGCAAAGCTCGAATTCTTGAAACTTCCATGGAACAGTGATCCTGATAGAAAGGTCTGTTGCAGACTTAATTTGAATGACGACGCGGCGATGGCTTCAATGTGAACCAGGGCTTTGACCGAAGCTCTTAATGCCAGCACGGATTAAATCGGTTGGGATGCCGATAGCCCAGGCCGCTCCAGAGGCTGCCAAAACTTCCATGCACTTGAGGTGCTGATTTTTGAACATTTTATCGATGGCCGGCAGTTGACGGTTAAGTGCTTCAATTTCTTGATCACCTTGCGCCAAAACCAAATGGTTTTTGCGCCAGAACACCACCCGTCCATTTTCACTTCGGTGTTTGACAATGCAAGGGTTGTCTTCGGAAATGGCGAAAAATGTGATCTCGCCATCACAGTAAGGCGCCAAGTTGGCCACATCCTCATCATCGGCATTCAAAATGGCCATGCCGTTGGGCAGCACCACATCCATTTGCGTGCGAACCACATTGGACATTTGATCATCTGATTGGATGTAAAGGTCTTGCAGACCTTCAGCTTTAGGCATGGTGGTAATGACACCGACCAAACAACGGTCGTAGGGCAGGCCTTCGGCCAACAAATGCCGGGCAGTGGTTTCAAACACGGCCGCTTGCACTGAACGGTTAATGAGCAGGCGCTGGGCAGGTTCCCATTCCATACCGCTTGAACTTTGCAAGCAACGCTGGCCCAAGAACAAGCCTTTGGCAGAAGAAAGACCCGTTTGCATGCCTTGCAAATGAAGCAACCAGGCAATCAGGTGGCTTGTTCCGGTTGTGTTTTCCTGACCTATCACACCCACCACTGGGATGCGGGGCTCGGAGTCATCAGAGAACAAATGGGCTGCAATGGCTTGACCCACAGGTCTGGCTGAACCTGACGCAGGCTTTAAATGCATGAGCAAACCTGGCCCCGCATTGACTTCCACAATCGCAGCACCTTGTGCTTTCATCGGCTTTGAAATATCTTGGGCGACAAGATCGACGCCAGCAATGTCGAGGCCCACAATGCGCGCTGCCAAAGCAGCCAGTTCAGCCACATCGGGATGCACGAGGTCTGTGACGTCCATGGCCATGTTGCCAGTGCGCATGACCAAGACGTGTCGGTCTTTTGCTGGAACGCTTTCTCCTGTGAGCCCTTGCCGCCTCAATTCTAAGACGGCGGTGGTGTGGTCTTTCAGCCGTACCGTGTCGAGTGGGAAATCTTCTTCCTCGCCGCGTCGGGGGTCGGAGTTGATCTGCAGCTCGATGAGTTGCTCTACGGTGAGGACACCATCGCCCACAATGCTGGCCATTTCCCCTTTGTTGGCTGCAACAACTTTTCCACCGACCACCAATAAGCGGTGTTCGTCGCCCAAAATATGCCGCTCCACCAGCACATCACTGCCTTCAGCTTCGGCCAAGTGATATGCAGCCTCGACTTCGGCTTGAGTTCTCAATTCCAAAGAGACCCCACGGGCATGGTTGCCGTCGACAGGTTTGACGCAGACGGGAAGACCGATGTCTTGTGCTGCTGCCCAAGCTTCAGCGGGTGATGCCACATTTCGCCCTTCGGGAACAGGCACCCCGCAGTTGGCCAGTAGGCTCTTGGTGAGGTCTTTGTCTTTCGAAACGCCTTCGGCAATGGCGCTGGTTTGATCTGTTTCTGCTGTCCAAATGCGGCGCTGATTGGCGCCATAGCCCAGTTGAACCAAATTCCCAGCATTCAGGCGAATAGCAGGAATATTGCGATCAGCCGCTGCATCGACGATGCAGGCTGTGCTGGGGCCAATGCACAATCGGTCGACCATTTGGGTGAGGTTGGCAATGATTTGTTTAACGGGGTAAGGGCGGGCTTGAATGGCCGCCATGACCAAATCACGGGCAGACTGCAAGGCAACCCGACTGACCTCCTCGTTGCGAGTGCGAATGACCACCTTGTAAATGCCTCGGGGCCCCGCTTCCCGTGCTTTGCCAAAGCCAGTTTGCATACCGGCACGGTTTTGCAGTTCAAGAGCGACGTGTTCCATGATGTGGCCGGGCCAAGTTCCGTCAGCCAGTCGCTTTAAAAAACCACCGCGCTCACCCACGCTGCAACGGTGCTCGATCAGGCCGGGCAACATGTCTTGCAGTCGCTCATTGAATCCGGGGAGGGTGTTGGAGGGGCAGTCTTCTAAATCTCCAATGTCGATCCAAGCTTCCATGACTGGACGGTATGTCCAGATATTGGGACCCTTGAGATGGGTCATTTTCAGGAATTTGATGTCTTTAGAACTCATTTTCGGCTGCCCGACGATTCGAAGCATCGGCGGGGAGCGCAAAGTGTCCGGAGATACAATGGCCGGCCAGTTGCAGCACTGGCAATGATCGTCTGATAAACAAGGTGCATGGGCTGTGTCCTGGCCGCTTCTTTGACTATTTTTGTTTGCTGCCAACACTGGTTGACTCTTGCTGTTTGAATCTTTATGAAAACCAACACCCATCCTCCCATTGATTTTCTGGGATTGCCTTTGATCTGGCAGGAGGGTGTGTTGTCTCAAGTTCACCTTGGTGAAAACGTCCTAGCCTGGCTAGAGGTTGACCTGAATGATGAATTAAGCTTCAAAAAAACACTTGTTATTTTGACCGATCAGAGGGTCATCTCAACGGGCGAGGCTCAAAAAAATTGGAATTTATGGCCTCTTGAGCCTGATTTAAGCTTGAGAGTGACTGACCATGCAGGTGTTGGCAGCTTGTCACTTCATCGAGGTAGCCAGAGACTCGCCGCTTGGCGCTACACGCTTGGGCTGGAGGCTGCTGCACTCAGATGGAAATTGCGGTTTGAAACGCACGTGCAAGCTGCTAACGGAGGTGCTTTATCTGAACAAGACGCTGATGGCGCCAAGGGCCATGGCCAAGAAGGCGCGGAGGCTTGGAACGGCATGCGCCATGTGCTCTGCCCCTTGTGTCAAAACGTAGTGGATGCCAAGGAAGATGAGTGCCCCGTTTGTCTGGAAAAAGATCAAGCGCCCACGTCCACTTGGACGTTGTTCAAGCTCTGGCGATTTGCCAAGCCCTATCAATGGCAATTGCTTTTAGGTTTTGTCTTGACACTCGCTTCAACAGCGGCCACCTTGGTACCTCCTTATTTAACGATGCCTTTGATGGACGATGTGCTGATCCCCTATCAAAATGGAAAGAGCATTGATCCTATGACGGTGACATGGTACCTGCTGGGCTTGATGGCCTCGGCACTGGTTGCCTGGAGTTTGGGGTGGATCAAGACCTACATTTTGGCCTTGGTGTCAGAACGCATTGGCGCTGATTTGCGCACCACCACCTATCAGCACTTGTTGAAATTGTCCTTGGAGTATTTTGGGGGACGCCGTACGGGAGATCTGATCGCACGCATTGGCAGTGAAACAGACCGTATCAATGTGTTTTTGTCTGTCCATTTGCTCGACTTTGCGACCGATGTGTTGATGATCATGATGACGGCCATCATCTTGTTTTCAATCAACCCTACTTTGGCCTTGGTCACCTTGTTGCCCTTGCCTTTTATTGGTTGGCTGATCCATGTTGTGCGAGAGAAACTGCGCACAGGTTTTGAGAAAATCGACAGAGTTTGGTCTGAGGTCACCAATGTGTTGGCCGACACCATTCCGGGCATTCGGGTGGTGAAGGCATTTGCCCAAGAAGACCGCGAAGCGCAGCGATTCATCGACGCCAACAAACACAATTTGGCTGTCAATGACCGGCTGAACAGGGTCTGGTCTTTGTTCTCTCCAACGGTCACGCTCATGACCGAGGTGGGGTTGTTGGTGGTTTGGGGCTTTGGCATTTGGTTGGTTGCAAAAGATCAAATTACCGTGGGCGTGCTGACAGCATTTTTGGCTTACATCGGGCGTTTCTACACGCGGCTTGACGCCATGAGTCGCATTGTGTCGAGCACTCAGAAGGCGGCTTCGGGTGCCAAGCGAATTTTTGAAATTTTGGACCATGTGTCCAGCGTACCGGAACCTCTGAATCCAGTGGCTTTACCAAAAGTAGCAGGGCGCATTACCTTGACGGATGCCAGCTTTCGCTATGGCAATCGCGCTGTCATCAAACAATTGAATCTTGACATCCAGCCTGGCGAGATGATTGGCCTGGTGGGCCACAGTGGCTCTGGAAAAAGTACCTTGGTCAATTTGATGTGCCGCTTTTATGATGTGTCTGAGGGCCGTATTGCGCTTGATGGCGTAGACATCAAACAACTCAAAGTGGCTGATTATCGTCGGCACATTGGATTGGTGTTGCAAGAGCCCTTCCTCTTTTTTGGCACCATAGCCGAGAACATTGCTTATGGCATGCCAGATGCCACACGCGAGCACATTGTGGCCGCAGCACGAGCGGCTCACGCCCATGAATTTATTCTTCGCATGCCACAGGGCTATGACTCCTTGGTTGGCGAACGTGGCCAAGGATTGTCTGGAGGTGAGCGCCAGCGAATTTCTATCGCCCGCGCATTGCTCATCAATCCGCGCATTTTGATTTTGGACGAGGCCACTTCAGCGGTGGACACAGAAACCGAAAAAGAAATTCAAAATGCATTGGACAATTTGGTTCGCGGTAGAACCACCATCGCCATAGCGCACCGTTTGTCCACTTTGCGCAAAGCCGATCGCCTGGTGGTGATGGACAAAGGACTCATCGTGGAAGAGGGTAGCCACGATGTGCTGATTGAAAGCAAAGGTGCTTATTGGCGCTTGTACGAAGCACAACAAAGACAAGCCGAATCTGAAGGTGCTGTTTTGAGAGAGTCGCTTGCACCATGAGTCAGCAAAGTATGACCCTTCAATTTGATCAAGGCCCCTCGGGCCGGTGGTTTTTTGTCAGCGCAGACGGCACAAAGCACGACAACGTCACTGCTGTTCGATCGTTCCCAGTTGCAGCCCCTGAAGAAGGCATTGCGTTGGTGGATGTGGATGGAAAAGAGCTGCTGTGGATTTCTCACCTGGCCAGGGTGGAAGAGCCTGCGCGTTCCAAGATCATGACGGCCATGACCCAACGGGAATTTATGCCGAAAATTTTGCGGCTTTATGGCGTGAGTGGCTTTGTGACCCCCTGCACTTGGGACATTGAAACCGATCGCGGCCGCACCCAATTGTTGCTCAAGGGCGAGGAAGATATTCGGCGCTTGTCGGTCACGGTACTGTTGGTGACAGACGGCCATGGCGTGCAGTTCCTCATCCGCGACTTGGCACAAATGGACCGCTATTCTCGAAAACTTCTGGATCGCTTTTTATGACTTGCTGCGGCAATCCGCATGGATATCGAGTTTGTCTTGATAAACCGCAGTGCTGATATTCAAGAGTCCTAAGACCGAATGAAAGTAGTTGTCGTGAGTGAGCGAAGCGTTCGTTTTGTTTTTCAAACAGTTTCGCGACAAACCTGTTTGCTTTTCAAAGCGGTCTGACCACCAGGTGATCCAAGGTACCCGTTTTTGAACATCGGGCGCCACACGGTAGGGCAGGCCATGCAAATACAGATTGTTTTCTCCCAAGGACTCGCCATGGTCGGAAACATAAAGCAACGCAGTCGCAGATGTGCTCTCTGATTTTTTGAGCCATTGAATAGCCTGACTTAGGAAGTAATCGGTGTACAGGATGGTGTTGTCAAAAGAGTTGACCACTTGTTCCCTTGAACATTCTTGAAGTGCATTGCTTTTGCACTCAGGCTGAAATTTCTTGAAGTTGTCGGGCACGCGTTTGTAGTAGGCCGGGCCATGGCTTCCCATTTGATGCATCACGATCACCACCCCTTTGGCGCGACGTTCTGCAGGCAAAGCTTGGATGCGATCGTCCAATTTTTGTAACATGATTTCATCGAAACACTCGCCATTTTTGCAAAGTGTGGGGTGTTGAAGTTCTTTGGTCAGAGCTTGTGGCACGCGTTCGCATACACCTTTGCACCCCGATTGATTGTCTATCCATAAAACGGCCAAACCAGCATGGTTCAAGACATCAATCAAGCTTTCAAAATTGTTCTTTCGGGCTTCGAACTGTTCTTTGCCCAAATGTGAAAACATGCAAGGCACGGAGGTGGCCGTGCTGGTCCCGCAGGACATCACACCTTTCAAGCTGACGATGTTTTCTTTTGATAATTCAGGTGAGGTGGCTCGCTCATAACCATTGACGCCAAAGTTACCCATGCGCGCTGTTTCGCCCAATACCAATATCAAGAGGGGTGGTTTGTCGGTAGTTTGGGGTGTGGCTACTTTGGCGTCTTGACCGATGGGCAATAAAGTTTGGTTGTTGTGTTGGAATGGCTTGGCCGCCACCATGCCCATGGCGTAGAAACTGTTCAGTGGGTTGACCAAGTACCGCAACTGCGTGTGATTCCTCATGACAGATGAAAAATCTTGAAACACAGCCAGGAGGGCAACAACAATCAGTACCACCGATGCACTGGCCGTCAGCGTATTGCTGATGACTTGTTGCTTGAAGCTCAAGCTTCTGAGCGGTATTTTCCAAAGAAACCAGCAGGGCATGATGCCCAGAAAAATCAGACTGATGAGCATGCGCCAGTTCATCAAATCCAGGGCTTCTTTGGTGTCGGTTTGAAGCACGTTGGTGATCATGCTGCTGTCGATCACGATGCCGTAGCTCACCATGAAATAGGCACCGCTAGCGGCACTCAAAAAGAAGACTGTGAGAATGGGTTTGAGCAGCCATCGCCAGTTGATGAAACTCAGCAACGCGGTGAGAACTGAAGTGATGATGACGCCGAATCCAATGGCAAAAAACAAGCCTCTCAGGCCATTCACCTCTGGCAGTCGATGGATCTGCAACCACAGGGCTAAGTTACCAACGCTGGCCAACCAGAGGCTGCCCATCAAGGCAATCCATGTGGGATGCCATGCCTTTTGGGCAGAAGCTGCCGAATGCAAACGGTTGAGTGTCATAAGGAGAAGTTTAAGGCTTGCTGGATTTTCGCAGACTTCTCGCTGAGTACCCTGTGATTCAATTTGCAATGCTGAGCAACACCGATCGAGCTCAGCCCACCTGACTCAGCACTGTCGTGGACTGAGGGGTGCATTAGGCGAGCTTAAGCCCCAAACAAAGCTTTGAGTTTGTCGGTCCAACTGTTGCCCGTTGGCATGTGCTTGGCACCGCCTTTTTGCAAGGACTCATCAAACTCTTTGAGCAATTTCCGTTGGTGCTCTGTGAGTTTGACAGGCGTTTCGACAGAAATGTGGCAGTACAAATCGCCGGGGTAGCTTGCGCGAACGCCTTTGATGCCTTTGCCACGCAAACGGAATTGCTTACCCGTTTGTGTGCCCTCGGGAATGTCAATGGCAGCTTTGCCATTGAGGGTGGGGACATCTATTTCACCGCCCAGTGCGGCTTTGCTAAAACTGATTGGCACAGAGCAATGCAAGTCATCACCATCCCTTTCAAAAATGTCGTGCTTTTTGAGGCGAATCTCAATGTACAAGTCACCCGGTGGCCCGCCATTGGTGCCCGGTTCTCCGTTACCCGTGCTGCGAATGCGCATGCCATCTTCGATGCCGCCAGGAATTTTGACTTCCAGAGTTTTTTGTTTTTTAAGTTTGCCTTGACCGCTACAAGAGGTGCAGGGGTCGGCAATGATTTTTCCGGAGCCTCGGCAGTGCGGGCAGGTTTGCTGTACGCTGAAAAAGCCTTGGCGCATTTGCACGGTACCAGAGCCTTGGCACGTGCCGCAGGTTTTGGCGCTGGTGCCTTTCTTAGCGCCCGAGCCACCACAGGGATCGCACTCTTCCCAGCCCGGAATGCGAATTTGTGCTTCTTTGCCGGCTGCAGCTTCTTCCAAAGTGACTTCCATGGCGTAGCTCAAATCCCCACCTCGGAATACTTGGCGGCCGCTTCGTCCGGCCCCGCCTCTTTGTTGCCCAAAGATATCGCCAAAGATATCGCCGAAGGCTTCGCCAAATCCGCCAAAGCCTTCAGCGCCGCCGCCAGGGCCTCGCATGTTGGGATCGACACCGGCGTGTCCGTACTGATCGTAGGCGGCACGTTTTTGTGCGTCCGACAACATCTCATAGGCCTCTTTAACCTCTTTGAATTTGGCCTCAGCGTCCTTGGCTTCGTCGCCCTGGTGTCGGTCAGGGTGAAACTTCATCGCCAATTTGCGATACGCCTTTTTAATCTCATCTTCTGAGGCGTTCTTGGCTACACCCAATACTTCGTAAAAGTCTCTTTTGGCCATTGTTTTTTTGCTACTGTTTTAACAAGAACGCCGCGCAAGCGATTTCCAGTGTGGAATACGCTAACGCGGCGGCTTGGGCTATTGCCCTTCAGAAAAAAGTTTAAGCTTTTTTAACTTCTTTCACTTCTGCATCAACCACATTGTCGTCGGCTGGTTTTGCATCTGCGCCAGGGCCGCCCGCTGCGCCACCGGCAGCGGCTTCTTTGGCTTGCATGTCGGCGTACATTTTTTCACCTAATTTTTGGCTGACCGTCATGAGCGATTCAGTTTTGGCTTGGATGGCGTCTTTGTCTTCGCCTTTCAAAGCCTCTTCCAATTCTTTCACAGCAGCTTCGATTTTGGTTTTCTCGTCGGCTTCAATTTTGTCGCCGTATTCAGTCAGGCTTTTCTTCACACTGTGAACGGTGGCTTCGCCTGAGTTTTTGGCTTGAACGATTTCGAGTTTCTTCTTGTCGTCTTCGGCATTCAATTCGGCGTCTTTCACCATCTGCTGAATTTCTGCTTCTGACAAACCAGAGTTGGCCTTGATGGTAATTTTGTTTTCTTTGCCGGTGCCTTTGTCTTTAGCGCCCACGTGCAAGATGCCGTTAGCGTCAATGTCAAAGGACACTTCAATTTGCGGTGTACCGCGTGCTGCGGGTGGAATGCCTTCAAGATTGAACTCACCCAAAAGCTTGTTGCCACTGGCCATCTCCCGTTCGCCTTGGTAAACCTTGATGGTCACAGCAGGCTGGTTGTCATCGGCTGTGGAGTAGGTTTGTGCAAACTTGGTGGGAATGGTGGTGTTCTTGGTGATCATTTTGGTCATCACACCGCCCAGGGTTTCAATGCCCAAGGACAAAGGTGTGACGTCCAACAACAAAACGTCTTTGCGATCGCCCGACAAAACCTGACCTTGAATGGCAGCGCCTACGGCCACGGCTTCATCAGGGTTCACGTCTTTGCGTGGCTCTTTGCCGAAGAACTCTTTCACCTTCTCTTGCACTTTGGGCATGCGAGACATGCCGCCCACCAAAATGATGTCGTCAATGTCAGAAACGCTGACGCCAGCGTCTTTGATGGCCATGCGGCAAGGGGCCATGGTGCGCTCAATCAACTCGTCCACCAAGCTTTCCAATTTGGCACGGCTGAGCTTGATACTCAGGTGTTTTGGGCCTGTGGCATCGGCGGTGATGTAGGGCAAGTTGATGTCGGTGCCAGCGGAGCTTGACAATTCGATCTTGGCTTTTTCTGCGGCTTCTTTCAAGCGCTGCAAGGCCAACACGTCTTTGGACAAATCAACGCCGCTTTCTTTCTTGAACTCGGTGATGATGAAGTCAATGATGCGTTGGTCAAAGTCTTCGCCGCCCAAAAATGTGTCGCCGTTGGTGGACAACACTTCAAATTGTTTTTCGCCATCGACGTCGGCAATTTCAATGATGGACACGTCAAACGTACCGCCACCCAAGTCATACACCGCAATTTTGCGATCGCCTTTGTCGGTCTTGTCCAAACCGAAAGCCAATGCCGCAGCAGTAGGTTCGTTGATGATGCGCTTCACATCCAAACCAGCAATGCGACCCGCATCTTTGGTGGCTTGACGTTGTGCGTCGTTGAAATAAGCAGGCACCGTGATGACCGCTTCGGTGACTTCTTCGCCCAAATAGTCTTCGGCCGTTTTCTTCATCTTGCGCAACACTTCAGCGCTGATTTGAGGCGGCGCCAATTTGTTACCGCGCACTTCCACCCATGCGTCGCCGTTGTCGGCCTTGGCAATGGTGTAGGGCATCAGGTCGATGTCTTTTTGAACTTCTTTTTCTGCAAACTTGCGGCCAATCAGGCGCTTCACGGCATACAGCGTGTTGCGGGGGTTGGTCACAGCTTGACGCTTGGCGGACGCACCCACCAAAATTTCGCCGTCTTCTTGGTACGCAATGATGGACGGGGTGGTGCGCGCGCCTTCTGCGTTCTCAATCACCTTGGTGGTGTTGCCTTCCATGATGGCCACACACGAGTTGGTGGTGCCCAAGTCAATGCCAATGATTCTTCCCATGTTCTTCTCCGGTCAATCTAAAAAATGTTTGAATGAATTAGAAGTAGGGGCAGTTGGGGCAATTTCAAGGCTAAATTGGCTGAAATTGCTTCTTTTTCGCCCTGTATTGCCCCAAAAGAGGCTTTTTTCTACTTCTGATGGTATTTATTTGGGTGCTGTCACAGTCACCAAGGCAGGGCGCAAGACGCGATCTGCAATGAGGTAGCCCTTTTGCAGAACTGTCACCACTGTGTTGGCTTCCTGCTCTGCAGGCACCACACTGATAGCTTGGTGATGGTGCGGGTCAAACTTGGTGCCAGCGACAGGGTTGATTTCAATCACCTTGTTGCGCTCCAGGGCACTTTTCAATTGGCGAAGCGTGGCTTCTGCACCTTCCCGAATTTGCTCTGGCGTGACGTTTTGAATGGCCAACCCGGCTTCTAAACTGTCCAAAACGGGCAGCAAACTGTCGGCAAAGCCCTCCACCGCGAACTTGCGAGCTTTGGAAATTTCTTCGTCTGCGCGGCGCCGGGCGTTTTGCACATCGGCTTGCGCGCGCAAATATTGGTCAGCCAGTGTGGCGTTTTGGGCCTTCAAATTGGCCACTTCAGCTTGCGCATCCGCCAAAGGATCTTGAACTGTTGCAGCCTGTTGAGTCTGTGTGTCTGTGCCCATGGCCGCTGCTGCTGCTGCCAATGCCTCGGCCGTTGGCATGAGGCCCGATGTGCTAGGGTTTGGATTGGAGGTTGGGGAATTTGGTGAACTGGAATCAGACATGAAATGCATCCGCAATAATTGACAACGCCCCAAACTTGGGGGCGCTTTGAGAGATTTCAAGACCTTGGGGGCAAAGTCCCGCAAGGTCTTGAATCAGATCAAGACAGTTCGAGCAACTCGACGTCAAACTTCAGGGTGGCGTTAGGGGGAATCACACCGCCTGCACCGCGGGGGCCGTAACCTAAATCGGGCGGGATGATCAGGGTCCGCGCTCCGCCAATTTTCATGCCGGCTACGCCTTCGTCCCAGCCGCGAATGACCATGCCTGCACCCAATGTGAATTGGAAGGGGTCGCTGCGGTCTTTGCTAGAGTCAAATTTAGCGCCCTGCTGGCCGTCTTCAAACAGCCAACCTGTGTAATGCACGGTGACTGTTTGGCCTTTGGTGGCTTCGGCGCCGTCGCCGACCACGCTGTCTTCGTATTGCAGGCCGGTTGTTGTTGTATTCATGGGTGCGTCCTATTGAGGGGTCATAGAAAAGCCAGTTCGAGACTGGCCTAAGGGATGAATTATGCCAGTGGACGAAAGCCCTCGGCCACAACTTGTGGTTATGTTCCCTGAAGAGGATGCCTTTTGGCCAAGTCTTGCATCAAGGCCCGGATGCCGTAAGTCCATGGCGGTGCAAGATCGGAGGTGGTGACTCGGTTGAACAGTGTTCCCAGTTGTGGGGTAGAGATGGCCACCGTATCGCCCACCACATGGGTGAAGCCTTGACCGGGTCCGTGCCGGTCTTGGGTGGGGGCAAACATGGTGCCTAAAAATAAGACCAAGCCGTCGGGGTACTGGTGATATTTGCCTATGGCTTGAGCAGCCAAATCAAGCGGGTCGCGACTGATTTGGCTGAGAGAACTGCTGCCTTGCATGACAAAACCTTCTGGCCCTTTAACGGTCATGCTAAGGTCGGTGGCCCTTACGCTGTCAATGCTGTAGTGATCATCAAACAAACGAATGAACGGGCCAATGGCGCAGCTGGCATTGTTGTCTTTGGCTTTGCCCAAAAGCAGGGCGCTACGGCCTTCAAAGTCGCGCAGGTTGACATCGTTGCCCATCGCGGCGCCCACCACATTGCCTTTTGAATTGATGACCAACACAATTTCAGGTTCTGGGTTATTCCAGGAACTGCCAGGGTGCAAGCCCACATCGAAGCCAGAACCTACCGCGCTCATCGCTTGCGATTTGGTGAAAATTTCGGCGTCGGGGCCAATGCCCACTTCCAAATATTGCGACCACACACCTTGCGCTACCAAAACCTCTTTTAACTTCATGGCCTGATCAGAGCCCGGTTTGACGTTTCGCAGGTTGTCGCCCATCACGTTGATGACAGCTTTGCGAACACTTTCAGCTTTGGCAGCATCACCCCGCGCTTGCTCTTCAATCACGCGCTCTAGCATGCTGGCCACAAAGGTGACGCCAGCTGCTTTGATGGCTTGCAGGTCTGTTGGGGCAAGAAACCATGCTTGTTGAGGATCTTGATTCAAAGGATCGGTGTTGGCCCAGACCTTGGCGGCAGACCATGTGCGGCCTTGGTGCTGCTTGACACGGTTTGTCACTTGGTCAAGTTCCATCAAGTCACTGCAGGTGAGGGCTAGCGCTGACAAGTCAGTGATTTCATGGTCGTCAACCTTGACCAAGTAGGGCCCTTCACCCGGCACCCATACTCGGCCAATCAAAACGGCATTGGCAGCATTGACTGGCAATGTTTCTGTCAATGAGGGAAAGCTTGAGTTCAACACGAATCGTTCTCCTATTTAAAGCGCCTAAGGTGCTGTTTGTACAGTTGCCTTAGAGGTAAATCTTTTGCAAGAGCGTGACCAAAGTTTGAACTTGGTTGGGGGTAAGTTTAGCGCCAACATTCATTTCCAGTTCCGCCGCAGTGACCTCCGCCTTTAACATGAGTTCATTGCCCTGCTGGGTGGTGTGTAAACCGACGGCACGGCCATCATGGGGGTGAGGCAGGCGCTCAATCAAACCGCGAGCATCAAGGGCCTGGACAATTCCAACCAGATTAGGTGGCAAGATGTTGAGAGACGCACACAGTTGACGCGAGGTGACCCCGGGGTTGTGAGTGATGACGGACATCACTGAAAACTCGACAGGCTTGAGGTCATAGACCGCCATTTTTTCCAAAAATTTCCCTATCACGGACAAAGCCGCGCGCCGCGCGTTGTAACCAATCAAGGATTCTAAGTAAGTGGTGTCGACTTGCTCAACTGCGACAGACGGACTTTTTACACTGCTTCGCATAGTGTTGCAATGATGTGAGTGCGCATGGCAAATTCAGGCAAAACCCACTGCCGAAAGGCCTTGGCAGGAGAACGCCAACGATCATTGACATCAGGAATGCTGTCGTTCAGATGGGCGTTAATGCGCTGCCACGCCCATTGCAACAAAACCAAGGCCATGGCGCGAAGATAGTCATCGGCCACGCGGTGACCAAGGCTGGGGTCTTTTTGCGCAGCCGCCAAAATGCTTTGCGTGATTTTGCGCAATTGCTTGGATTCCTCAGACTCTGCACCGTTGGCAGCGTGCATGTCGTCTAACAAAAGATTCAAACTCTGGCCCTCATCGGACATGATTTTTCTGACCAGTAAATCGATGGCTTGAATTTCGTTGGTCCCTTCGTAAATCATGGTCACGCGAGCATCGCGAATGATTTGCTCAATTCCCCATTCGCGCACGTAGCCATGACCGCCCAGTATTTGAAGGCAATCGCTTCCGCCATGGAACGCTTGGTGAGTGAACGCGGCTTTCATCACCGGTGTGACCAAAGCACACCAGCGTTGGGACTTGACGGCTGTTTCTTTGTCTGCATGCTTGATTCGGTCCAATTCCACAGCGGTTTGGTAGGCCAGCAGTCGGCCACTGTCGATCCAAGCACGCTGAGTGTCCAAGATGCGTCGAATGGCAGGATGCTCAATGATGAGGTCAGCTTCTGCGGAGAGCTTCTTTGGAGCATCTTGGCCTATTGGGGCACGCATTTGGCGACGTTCTTTGGCATAGGCATTTGCTTTTTGCCATGCCGCATCCAGAAGGCCAATGCCTTGCATGGCCACATGCAAACGAGCTGCGTTCATCATGACAAACATGGCGTTCAAACCTTTTCCAGGTTCACCCACGATTTCAGAGATGGCATCGTCAAAGCGCAATACGCAAGTGGGGCTGCCGTGAAGCCCCATTTTTTCTTCAATCCGATCACAGTGGACAGCACTGCGCTGGCCATTGGGATAAAACTTCGGTACCAAGAAAAGAGACAAACCCTTAGGGCCGGGCAGCGCATCGGGTAAGCGTGCTAAAACCAAATGAACAATGTTGTCAGTGAGGTCATGTTCACCGCCTGAGATGAAAATTTTTGTGCCGTTCAATGCATATCGCCCATCTGCTTGCGGCGTTGCCTTGGTTCGCGCTAAACCCAAATCGCTGCCTGCATGCGGCTCTGTGAGGCACATGGTGGCCAACCACTCACCAGTGCCTACTTTGCTGAGATAGGTTTCTTGCAAACTGGGACTGGCATGGTGCTTGATGCACTCATATGCGCCATGTAGCAAACCTGGCGCCATGGTCCAAGCTTGATTGGCGGCCGATAGCATTTCATAAAGCATGATTTCCAGAACGGCAGGCAGGCCTTGCCCGCCATCCTCTGGTGCTGAAGACAAAGCAGGCCAGCCGGCTTGCCAAAACATTTGGTAGGACGCCTTAAAGCCTGGTGGCAAGGTGACTTGGCCGTCATGCCACTGAGCACCAATTTCATCACCTATTTGATTCAAGGGAGCGACCACCTCGCCCACAAATTTGCCAGCTTCTTCTAAAACTTGTTGAACCAATTGAGCGTCAACGTCAGCAAAAACAGAAAGAAGATTGAGCTGTTGAGGCGCATTCAGCACTTGGTTTAAGACAAATTGCATGTCTTCAATCTGGGGTTTGTAAGCGCTCATGGTAGTTGGGCCCAACTTATTTTTTGGCAGCGCCCAAATAGGTCTCAATGACACGCGGGTCTTCCGCCAAATCGGACGCTTGACCTTGCAAGCTAATTTCTCCCATCTCCAGCACATAACCGTGATCGGCCACTGCTAAAGCGGCCCGTGCATTTTGTTCGACCAAGACAATGGACACACCGGTGCGACGAAGCGTTTCGATGATGCTGAAAATCTCTTTCACGATCAAGGGCGCTAAGCCTAGGCTGGGTTCGTCCAGCATCAAAAGAGAAGGGCGAGACATCAGCGATCGACCCACTGCCAACATTTGACGCTCACCGCCAGACAAGGTGCCAGCTTCTTGTAGACGCCTTTCTTTCAAGCGCGGGAATAAATCGTAAACGTCGTCAATGCGCTTGCGCCAATCAACGTTGCCCAAACGCATTTGTCGATAGCCACCCAACACCAAGTTGTCTTCTACAGTCATGGTGCTGAACAGTTCACGTTTTTCAGGCACCAACGAGATGCCCTGCATGACACGTTCTTCGAGAGTGAGTTCATTGATGGACTGGCCATTGAACTCAAGGGTGCCATGGGCCGGCAAAATACCCATCAAGCTGTTGAGAAATGTGGACTTGCCCGCGCCATTGGGTCCGATAACGGTAATCACGCTGCCTTTGGCGGCTTCAAGGCTGATACCATGAAGAACTTCTGCTTTGCCATAACCCGCGTGCAATTGCGTGACTTTGAGAATGGGGGGTGTCATGTCAGTGCTCCGTTCCCAAATAAGCCGCACGCACGGCGGGGCTGGCTTGTATTTCAGCAGGGCTGCCTTGGGTCAGCAGGGTTCCAAACTCCATCACCACCAAATGGTCGCAGACTTCCATCACCAAATCCATGTCGTGTTCCACCAGCAAAATGCTCATGCCTTCTCCTTGCAACTGTCGCAGGACTTGTGCTAATTCTCTTTTCTCTTTGTGGCGCAATCCTGCAGCGGGTTCGTCGAGCAACAGCAGGGCTGGGTCGCAACAAAGAGCGCGTGCAATTTCCATCAGCCTTTGGGGCCCCATGGATAAATTACCGGCCAGTTCGTGCAGATAGTTGCCCATGCCAATCCGCTCAAGTTGATGCTGCGCTTCTCTCATGAAGCGTTGCTCTTCTGCTGTGTTGGTTCTGAGCATGGAGGAGATCACGCCAGACTCACCGCGTGTGTAAGCGCCCAAGGCGACGTTTTCCAACACCGTCATGTCGGGGATCATCTTCACGTGCTGGAAAGTACGTGCCATGCCCAGCCGAGAAATTTCACGAGAAGGCAAAGAAGTAATGTCTTGACCGCGGTAGTTGACTTGGCCGGATGTTTTAGAAAGGGCACCGGTGATGAGATTGAAAGTGGTCGATTTGCCGGCCCCATTGGGACCAATGAGCCCTACAATTTTGCCAGCATGAAGGTCAAAGCTGATGTCATTCACCGCTGTGAGACCGCCGAATTGCTTGCGAATTTTATCGATCCTCAAAACCAATTCGCCCAAGGCGGGTTTGGTGCGGGTGCTCAATGGCTCAGCATCTTGCCAGTCCATTTTTCGAGGGGGTCGTGGTAACTTGCGAGCAACCAAAGACCAGATGCCTTCAGGTAAATATTTGAGGACCAAGACCATGGCCACACCAAATACAATCACCTCATAACTGCCACTGGTGCCGATCAATGCGGGCAGAGCGACTTGCAAATAATCGTCAAGCAGCTTAATGAGTCCAGCCCCGACAATGGCGCCCCAGACATAACCCACGCCGCCAATCACTGCCATGAACAAGTACTCGATGCCCATTTTCAGGCCAAAAGCAGAGGGGTTGACGGTGCGTTGGAAGTGCGCCAGCAACCACCCTGCCACCGACGCAAACAAGGCGGCAATCAAAAAGATGGTGACCTTGTAGCGGAAGGTGCTGATGCCCATGGCCTCGGCCATTTGAGAGCCACCCTTCAGCGAACGAATGGCACGTCCAGGCCGCGAGTCCAGCAGGTTCAACAAGGCAATGGCACCTGCAATCAAGAGGGTCCATGTGAGAACGAAGAACAAACGACCTTGGCCAATGTCGATGCCGCCTATTGACAAACTTTTGAGACCCAGCAAGCCATCGTATTTGCCCAATGCATCCAAATTACCCATCAGGTAGTAAAGCGACAAGCCCCAAGCAATGGTGGCCAATGGCAAATAGTGTCCTGACATGCGCAAGGTAATAGCGCCCACAACAATGGCACTGATGGCCGTTAAACCTAAGCCAACAAACAAAGTGAGCCAGGGTGACATGCCGGTGTTGAGCGTCAACCATGCGGTGGTGTAGGCGCCAACACCAACAAATGCAGCCTGTCCAAACGATGTCAAACCGCCCACGCCAGTTAACAGAACCAAGCCCAAACATACCAGTGCATAAAGACCAATGTAGTTGAGTTGTGCAATCCAAAAGTCAGGCAAAGGCAAAAGGGCAATGACGGGAACCGCTGCAGCCAACAGCCAGATGAAAAGTTTTTGATTGTTCATGTCAGTGATCCTCGTCTGAATGACCACTGCGCAAAGAACGCACGAGGAGGATAGGTAAAACCAAAGTGAAGACAATCACTTCCTTGAAAGCGCTTGCCCAGAAAGCACCAAAAGATTCCACAATGCCAACGAAAAGTGCGCCCAATAATGCGCCGGGGTAACTTGCCAAGCCGCCCATCACCGCTGCCACGAAGCCTTTCAGACCTATCAAAAAGCCAGAGTCGTAAAACACTGTGGTGGTGGGGCCAATCAGCAAGCCTGACAGCGCACCAATAAGGGCCGCCATCAGGAAGGTGAGTTGGCCAGAGGTGTGGCTGGAAATGCCCATCAAACGCGCACCGGTTTGATTGACCGCGGTGGCTCGCAAAGCTTTGCCCCGCAATGAACGTTCGAAGTAAAGCCACATCATGACGATCAGTGCCAAGGAGGTAATGAAAATAATGACGGTTTGGCCGGAAAGAGCAACCGGACCCAGCGTGAACCGCTGATCCCAAAAAGAGGGATTGCGATAACCCTCGGCACCAAAAAATAACAAACCCAAACCAGTCAATGCAAAGTGCACACCCACTGAAACAATCAATAAAACCAAGGGGGTTGCAGACTCAAGCGACTGGTAGGCCACGCGGTATACCAAAGGGCCAAATGCGGTGACGATGGCCACACTCAAAACAGATTGAACCCAAAGCGGAAACATTTGCGGCGCAGACCAAATGGCTGCAAGTGAGACGATGACTGGAAAAATCAATGTCTTGACCGCTGCGCTCATGGCACGCGAAAAGCTGCCATGGTGCCGCCAGCGTTCGATCAATTCCATCAAGGCGGCCAGACCCGAGAGAATCAACAGCAACCAAACGGTGCCGGGCGTTTTGCCTGTTTGCAGCATGGCCAGAGTTAAGGCGCCATAGGCGACGAATTCACCTTGCGGAATAAAAATCACGCGAGTGACCGTGAACACCAACACAGTGGCCAATCCGAGAAGGGCATAGATGGCGCCGTTGGTGACACCGTCTAGCAAGAGAATGCTGGCGATGGAGAAGTCCATGAAATTTCCGATTCAAAAAACGCAATGCGCAAAGAGTGACTCCCCGAGCGGAGAGTTCACCCTTGCAAGCCAGCGAAGGTCTTATTCGACCTTGAACTTACCATCCACCACTTTGGTCATGACACCTGTTTCCAATGTGTAACCCCAGTGGTCTGTTGGCGTCCAGTTCATGACGCCGTGTGAGAAAACTGTGCGGCCCATGGTTTCCAGGGTGTCGCGAACGGCACTGCGGAACTCTGCTGTACCGGGCTTTGCTTTCTTCAAAGCCAAAGGAATGGCTTTTTCCATGGCGATTTGGAAGTCATAGGAATGACCTGCAAATTGATTGCGTGTGTTCGGGCCAAATTCTTTTTCAAACTTCTGAACAAAATCCAAAGCCAATTTTTTGGAGGGGTGGTTGTCAGCCAATTGATCGCCCAACAAGGCGGGGCCAGACACCACGAAGGTCCCTTCAACTGATTTGCCGCCCACGCGCGACAAGTCAGGTGTGGCTGCCGCATGTGTTTGGTAAACCTTGCCTTTGTAGCCACGCTCGACCAAGCCCATTTGGGGCATGGCAGCACCGGAACCAGAGGCCACAACCAAGATGGCGTCGGGGTTGGCTGATGTCAATTTGAGAGCTTGCGGTGTAACGCTGGTGTCCGTGCGTGCAAACCGCTCAGTTCCCACCAACTTGATGCCTGCTTTTTCCAGTTCCGGACCGACAGCGTCCAACCATTGTTGGCCATAGGCATCGGTGTAGCCCAAAAAGCCAAGGGTTTTCACGCCTTGTTTTTTCATGTGCTCGATCACGGCATGGCCCATCACATTGTTTGATTGTGGCAAACGGAAAAGCCATTTGTCTTTGCCGGGAGGCACGCCAACAGGTGAACCTGCAATTTGCACAGTAGAGGCCTCAGACGCGATGTCTGTCATTGCAGCCGCCACGGCGGTGATGCAAGAACCAAAAATGAGGTCCACTTTGTCTTCAGTGACGAAGCGGCGGGCATTGGCTGAGCCTTTGCCTGGATCAGTGGCGTCATCTAAAACAATCAGCGTGACTTTTTCTCCACCAATCATTTTAGGGAACAACTGCAATTGTTTTTGCATGGGGATACCAAGGCCAGAGCCAGGGCCGGTCAATGACAGGCTGACGCCAATCTTGATGTCGGCCAAGGCAGCGCTGCTGGTCAAGGCGGTGATGGCCAAGGCCAGCAGGGTTTTCTTAAGTTTCATGGTTGTCTCCTCTAGGGGTTGGGGGTTAAAACAGATTACGGGAAAAATCAAAAAGGTGAAAGGGGGCAAATATCCGTTGCCAATCAGGTGCAAAGCGCCTTGATGTCTGCAGGCACTGGAATGGCTTTGATGCGGTCAGGATCATCGGGATGCTTGATACAAAACGCGCGCACTTCTGTACCTTCGCAGAGCATGGTGTCGCCTCGCATGATCACATGCTTTTGGACAAATGTCTTTTCTCGCCATTCTTGAATGCTGCTTTGGATTTGCAAGGTTTCACCATAGGTTGCGGTGCGGCTAAATTTGGTGTTGATTTCTAGCAAGGGGGTACCAATGATGCCAGTGGTTTTCACCAAATCACGCCATGTTGGAACGCCGCATTGGACGAAAAAATTCAAGGATGAGGCATCCATCCATTTAGAAAAATTTGGGAAAAAGACAATACCAGCGGGATCACAATCGCCAAACATCACTTGAACTTCATAAAGAACTGTTTTGGACATATAGGGACTTTGTCGTGATTGATCAGCGCGGTGCCATGCGAAGTGCGCCATCCAGACGAATCACTTCACCGTTCAAGTGGCCGTTGCTCACAATGTGTGCAGCCAGTTGTGCAAATTCTTCTGGCTTGCCCAAGCGGGACGGAAAGGGAATGCTGGCAGCCAGCGAAGCTTGAACGTGCTCTGGCAAAGTTTTCAGCAAAGGTGTTGCAAAAATACCGGGAGCGATGGTGCAAACACGAATGCCGTGTTGTGCTAAATCGCGCGCCATGGGCAGGGTCATACCGGCCACACCAGCTTTGGATGCACTGTAGGCTTGTTGGCCCACCTGGCCGTCAAAGGCCGCCACCGAAGCCGTGAAAACCATGGCGCCGCGCTCACCATCTTCCATGGGATCGAGCTTCGCACAGGCTGCAGCAAAAACGCGAGCCGCGTTGTAAGTTCCAATCAAATTCACATTCACCACTTTGGCGAAATCTTCCAAGGGAGCCGGATGGCCGTCTTTGCCAACGATGCGTTTAGCGGTGCCAATGCCCGCAATTTGCATCAAGATGCGCGCGCCACCCTGTTTCTTGGCGGCCTCCGCCACAGCGCTCTCCATGCTAATGGCGCTGGTCACGTCACATTGAATGGCGATGCCTCCAATGTCATTTGCTACTTTTTGGGCATTTTCAAAATGGAGATCAAGCACAGCCACTTTGGCGCCCAGTCGCGCCAATTCGCGAGCTGTGGCCTCTCCCAAACCTGAGCCACCCCCGGTGACCAATGCGCTAATGCCTTGAATGTTCATAAAGTCCTCTTCAAAAAGTATCTGACATTGAATTCAGGCGTTGGGTTTTAAAATAAAGTGCAGCTTGTCTTCGTGCAAAGCCGCGACTGTGTCTGCGCGATGTGACAACACGGCGCGCTGATTGATGGAGCCTTTGTCGGTGATCTCACCTTTGTCGATGGTGGGCGGCTCAGACAACAAACACATGCGGGCAATGCGATTGGCGCTGCCGGTGGCTGTTTTGCTTAAAGCGTTCAGAATGGACTGAAATTTTTCAAGCACAGGGGCGCTACCTAAGACATCGGCCAAGGGGGCATTGTCTGGCAGACCACTGAGCTGGCGAACAGCCGTTGTGGCAAAGACCATGGCGCCGACTTCTTTCAGGTTGATGCCTGTCAGCACCACGTCTTGAATGAAGGGCGCTCCAGCTGCAATGATCTTACCGCGCAGAGGTCCTACGCTCACAAAAGTCCCCGTGGCCAATTTGAAGTCTTCTGCAATGCGGCCATCAAATTTAAGACCCAAGTGAACATCTGTTTCGTCGATCCATTTCACGGCATCGCCTGTGCAGAAAAAACCTTCGTCATCGAATGAGCCTGCAGTTTCCTCAGGGTTTCGCCAGTAGCCAGGGGTGACGTTGGGGCCGCGGTAACGAACTTCGGTTTTACCGCCCATGTCAACCAGTTTCAATTCAAGTCCTGGGGTGGGCACACCCAAGTCGCCAGCACGCACGTTGGGGTTGGTGACAAAAATGCCGAAAGGCCCCGATTCCGTCATGCCAAGGCCGGTGGACATGACGATGCGTTCGCCAATTTCACTTTCCTGTGACTTGTACAAACTGTCCCAGATGGGTTGGGCCAATGCAGCGCCCGCATAGAAAAACATTTGAACGCGTGACAACAGCGTTTTTCTTAGCTGTGGGTCACTTTCCATGGCTTGAGCAATGGCTTCAAATCCAGTTGGAACATTGAAGTAAACAGTCGGCGCAATTTCTCTCAAGTTGCGAAAGGTTTCATGGATGAGGGCGGGCGTAGGCTTGCCATCATCGATGTACAGCGTGCCACCATGGAACACCACCATGCCAAAATTGTGGTTGCCGCCAAAAGTGTGATTCCAGGGTAACCAATCGACCAACACCAAAGGTTCTTCAGCCAACACGGGCATGGACTGGGCCATTTGTTGCTGATTGGCGCACCACAAACGCTGCGTATTTATCACAGCTTTGGGCATTTTGGTGGAACCGCTGGTGAACAAAAATTTCACAATGGTGTCGGGATCTGTGGCGGCAATGGCAGCATCAACTTTGGGTGTTGCAGCTGTATTGCAGAGTGCTTCAAATGAAGTGACTGCCTGGCCTTCCACGCTGCCATCGACCATGACCACTTCCAAATCGGGTGACAGGGTTGCGCTGATGGCTTTCGCATACCTTGTATCGCTGGCAAACACCAGACCCGGCGAGACTGTGCGCAAAACGTGCTTGAGTTTGTCGAAATCTTGACTGATCAGGGAGTAAGGCGGTGATGTGGGCACAAAAGGAACGCCTGCCAGCATACAACCCAAAGCCATCAGGGCATGCTCCAAACTGTTTTCGCTCAAGATCACGACAGGGCGCTCCGCATTGAGACCTCTGTCAATCAAACCCTGTGCAATGTTTCGCGCTGTTTGCCATGCTTGTGAAAAAGTAACATGGTGCCATTCACCTAAACTGCCATCTGCCAATTTAACGCGTCTTGCAAACAATGTTTGATTTGGTTTTTTTTCAGCCCAATGCTGAAAACGATCAGTCAGCCGGTCGGGATAGGCTTGAAGATCTTGATCGGCTTGGAGGTAATGAGTGCCCGGTTCGCCGTCACGCAAAGTGACGCGTGTGACACCAAAACGCATCGGCCTAAATTTGGGGGAACTCATGGATGTCTCCAAAATAAGTGAGTCAAGGGCGCAGTGTGAAGTGTTAGCTTTTTTGAACCTTGGCTGCTTTGCCATCTAGAAAGGCTTTCACTCGTGCCTTGGCTTCCGGTGCGGCTTGTGCAATGGATGCTATCAAAGCTTCAGTCAGGTAGCCATGGTCTGCGGGTTGCTCTGCAATTCTGGGAAGTGCGTGCATGAGCGCATAGTTGGTCAATGGCGCGTTGGTGGCAATCCCTTTGGCAAGCTTGAACGCTTTTTCAAGGGCCGTGCCTGTCGCAACCAGGTATTGCGCTAAACCAATGCGTTCTCCATCGACCGCGTTGTAGACGCGTCCGGTCAGCATCATGTCGGTCATGCGTGCCACGCCAATCAGTTTCGGTATGCGAACCGAACCGCCACCGCCAACAAAAATACCGCGTGTGCCCTCTGGGAGTGCGAAAAATGTGCTGTCGTCGGCGACACGGATGTGGCAGGCGCTGGCCAATTCCAAACCACCGCCCACCACGGCACCATGCAGGGCGGCAACGACGGGAACACGGCCCAGTTGGACGGCATCTAAAGCGAGGTGCCAACTGCGGGAGTGGTGAACGCCCTGACCAGCGTCACGTTCTTTTAATTCTGACAAATCCAAGCCGGCACAAAAGTGATCGCCTTCGCCGAAGATCACTGCAGATTTTGCTTCTTCTGGCATATTTTGAAACACATCACGAAGCGCCTCAATCAAGCCATCGCTCAGTGCATTGCGCTTCAAGGGGCGGCTCAAACGAACCACAGCCACGGCCTCTTTCATTTCAAAGTGAATGCCGTTGGATTGAGCCCGTTGTAGCAAGGGGTGGAAGTTTTGAGTCATGATAGAGGTGTCCAGAAAAGCAAAGCAAGCCCAATGTTCGACTTCGAAAAGGTTATTTTAGATAACTATATATTCTGATTCCAAGTCACAATAAAAAACTCAGGGTTACCCCTTATTTCTGAAAGTTTATATGAAGCACCAAGACCTGATCGCCATCGATATTCACACGCACGCGGAGGTGAGTTGTTGGAATCCTTTTGACAGTTATGGCGAAGAATACGACCGCGCCGCAGACAAGTTTTTCGGCAGCAACCGTCGCCCCACCATTGACGAAACGGTGGCTTACTACCGCGAAAGAAAAATTGGTTTGGTGATGTTTACCGTTGACAGCGAGTCACAGTTGGGCCGACGTCGCATTCCGAACGAAGAAATTGCCAAGGCAGCTCGAGAGAACAGCGACATGATGATTGCGTTTGCCAGCATCGACCCTCACAAAGGCATGATGGGCGCGCGCGAGGCAGAGCGGCTGATCAATGAAGAGGGTATCAAAGGCTTTAAGTTTCACCCCACAGTTCAGGGTTACCATCCCTACGACAAAATGGCTTGGCCCATTTATGAGGTGATCAACGAACACAAGTTGCCTGCTATTTTTCACACGGGTCACAGCGGCATAGGCTCGGGCATGCGTTGCGGTGGCGGCTTGCGTTTGTCCTACAGCAACCCCATGCACCTAGACGATGTGGCCATTGATTTCCCAGACATGCAAATTGTGATGGCACACCCTAGTTTTCCATGGCAAGACGAAGCCCTCAGTGTGGCCACCCACAAGCCCAATGTTTGGATTGATTTGTCGGGCTGGAGTCCCAAGTATTTTCCGAAACAACTGATTCAGTATGCCAACACACTTTTGAAAGACCGCGTCCTGTTTGGCAGCGACTACCCGCTCATTACCCCAGAGCGATGGATGAAGGATTTTGAAGTGGCAGGTTTCAAACCTGAAGTGATGCCCGGCATTTTGAAAGACAACGCCATTCGCCTGTTGGGATTGTCATGAGTTTGAAAATCAACCTATCGGGGAAATACCTAGTAAATGTGGCCTGCTGAGCATTGGTATTGATTTCAATTGTCAGCACAATCCTTTGTAGCTCGCGCTCAGTGAGCTTATTTTTTTGAACTCAAATTTAAATCTTGGGTTGCCATTTTCTGAAAGCATGACATGACGAAAACTGCATTGATTCTTGACCACATTTATTCTCACGAAAAAAATCGCGCCGATGTTGTTTACATGACGCAGCCTGTAGGCAACGGCAAGGTGATTGACTACACTTGGCAAGAAACACTCAGGCAAGCACGTGCCATGGCTGCACATCTCCAGTCCTCAGGCTTGACGCCTGGCGCAAGAGTGGCCATCCTTTCAAAAAATTGTGCGCACTTCATCATGGCCGAGCTGGCCATTTGGCTAGCGGGCGGCACCACGGTTGCCATCTTTCCAACGGAAACTGGAGAAACCATTCGGTATGTGTTGGACCACAGTGAGGCCAGTTTTCTGTTCGTTGGCAAGCTTGACACATGGCCACTTCAAGCACCCTCGGTGCCCGCCACCTTGCCGTGCATTGCTTTTCCCCTAGCGCCTCACAATGACTTTGCGAAGTGGGACGAAATTGTCTCCAAAACTGCGCCCTTAAAAGGCGAGGTTCACAGAGCCGGCGCTGATCTGGCCATGATCATGTACACCTCGGGCTCAACCGGACAGCCCAAGGGTGTGATGCACAGCTTTGAGCGAATGTCTGCTGCCACAGACGGCATTGTGAAAAATTTAATTGAAACCATGGGCGACAGAGACGATAACCGCATCCTGTCTTACTTGCCTTTGGCCCATGTCTTCGAGCGCGCTTGGGTGGGGTCAGCGTCTTTGTGTCATGGTAAAACACATGTCTATTTCGCAGAATCTTTGGACAGTTTTATTCAAGATCTGAACCGTGCCAAACCCACTATGTTCATTTCTGTTCCCCGCTTATGGCAGAAATTTCAGCAAGGTGTTTTCAGCAAGATGCCGCCTGCTAAATTGAACTTCCTATTGAGCATTCCTCTTGTCGGTGGTTTGGTGAGGAAAAAAATTCTCAAGGGGCTTGGCTTGGACCAAGTCCTTGTAGCAGGCAGCGGCTCTGCGCCCATTCCCGCTGAACTGATTACGTGGTACCGCAAACTTGGCTTGAACCTTTTAGAGGGCTATGCCATGACTGAAGATTTTGCCTACTCGCACAATTCCACCAAAGACATTAATGCACCAGGTTGTGTGGGTGTGCCATTGGACGGCGTCCAAGCACGCATCAGTTCAGAGGGAGAAATTTTGATCAAGTCACCTGGCCAGATGGTTGGTTACTACAAGCGCCCAGACTTAGACGCCGAAGCCTTCACGTCAGATGGGTTTTTCAAGACGGGCGATCAAGGCTCGCAACGCGCTGATGGTTTATTGAAAATTACCGGTCGTGTCAAAGAGTTGTTCAAAACTTCCAAGGGCAAGTATGTGGCACCGGCACCCATTGAAAACAGACTCAATGTGCACCCCATGATTGAGATGAGCATTGTGTCTGGCGTTGCCCAGCCCGCCGCCTATGCCATGGTCGTGCTGGCAGAAGACTTGCGGCCCAAAATTCAAGACCCAGAAGTCAGAGCTCACATTGAGGCCGAGTTAACGTCGCTTCTGGTGCGTGTGAACGCTGAGTTGGCAGATTATGAGAAGTTGCGCATGTTGGTGATCGCGAGTGACGCTTGGTCTATTGAGAACGGCTACCTCACGCCGACCATGAAAATCAAACGCAGTCGCATTGAGGCAGCCGTTGACGGGCAGGTCGAGTCTTGGTATCAACAATCTGGCGTTGTTTTTTGGGCTTAAACCCTGACGTCAATGAACATGAATCGAGTTTTGGCTCACTCGGGCGCGAAGTACCCCATCCTGCAAGCCCCGATGGGTTGGATTGCGCGAACACCTCTGGCTTCTGCAGTGTCCAGGGCCGGGGGGCTTGGCATCATCGAAACATCTTCAGGTGAAACGGCCAATTGCCAAGCAGAAATTTTGAAAATGCTTGAGTTGCATTTACCGTTTGGTGTGAACTTGCCCATTCGGTTTTTGAAAGACGATGCCATGCTGAAGTTCGTCTGTCATTCGGGTGTGAAATTTGTCACCACCTCCGCCGGCAGCCCAGCAAAATTCATTCAACCCCTGAAGGATGCAGGCATCGTTGTGTACCACGCAGTGCCGACGGTGGATGCTGCCATGAAATGTGTCGATGCGGGCATTGATGGCTTGGTCGTTGAGGGGTCTGAAGGCGGCGGGTTTAAGAATCCGGAGGACGTGTCCACCTTGGTGCTGTTGCAAGCCATTCGTTCACGTGTGGATGTGCCCATGATTGCGGCGGGTGGCATCTGCGATGGCAAGGGCATGGCTGCTGCTTTCGCTTTAGGGGCTGAAGCCATCCAAATGGGCACGCGTTTTGTGAGCTGTGTTGAGAGCCCCGTTCACCACAACTTTAAGAATGCCATTCTTCAAGCCAAAGAGACGGGGACATGGATGCTCAATACCAAGTCGACACCCTGTATCAGGGCTTTGAAATCAGAGCGGACCCAAGGTATTCATGAAAAGGGCATCATGTCATTTGATGATATGAAAGGTATTTTGGACCTCTATTTCAAAGGCGATATGGAGGCAGCACCTGCCTTGGCAGGGCAGTCGGCCGGCCTCATCGATTCAGTCAAGACTGCTCATCAAATCATTGAAGAGACCGTGGCCGAGTTCTTCAGCATCAGTGCGCGCATGGGAAATTTGGCGCAGTTGCGCAACTTTTAACGTTTTCAGGGTGCGCCCTGAAAAAATCGCAAGGGCTGTATAGAATGCCGGTGTAATCTTCTCCGGCAGTTTGCTTACTTTTCCATTCGCATCAGGAACTTCACCATGCAAAAACGTCATCTCTTGAAATCACTTTTAGTGGGCGCTTTGTTGTCCAGTGCGGGCGCCATGGCCCAAGATAAATTCAAAATTGGCCTCATCTTGCCCATGACGGGCCCCTTTGCTTCCACTGGCAAGCAAATTGAGGCGGCTGTCAAACTCTACATTGCCCAAAATGGCGACATGCTGGCGGGGAAAAAAGTGGAACTGATTGTCAAGGACGACACCAGTGCACCCGATGTCACCAAGCGCATTGCCCAGGAGTTGGTGGTCAATGACAAAGTGAATGTGCTGGCGGGCTTTGGTTTGACCCCCTTGGCCTTGGCCACGGCACCCATTGCAACCCAATCTAAAACACCATTGGTGGTCATGGCGGCCGCAACTTCTAGCATCACCGAGGCATCGCCTTTCATCATTCGCACCAGTTTCACCTTGCCTCAGGCAGCAGTTGGCTTGGCCGATTGGGCGCCGAAAAACAACATCAAAAAAGTGGTGAGCTTGGTTTCTGATTACGGCCCAGGCATTGACGCAGAGAAATATTTCAAAGATCGCTTCACCTTCAATGGCGGTCAAGTGATTGATACCTTGCGCGTACCGATGCGCAACCCCGACTTTGCGCCCTTTTTGCAAAAAGTTCGTGACGCAAAGCCTGATGCGGTTTATGTCTTCGTGCCCTCTGGCGCGGGCGCTGCCTTGATGAAGCAATTTGCTGAGCGCGGCATGGACAAAGCTGGCATCCGCTTGATTGGGACAGGCGATGTCACCGATGACGATATTTTGAATGGCATGGGTGATGTGGCCATGGGTGTGATCACATCCCACCATTATTCTGCTTCCCACAACTCGCCCTTGAACAAGAAGTTTGTAGAAGCCTTCTCTAAAGCCAACGGAGGCCTGCGCCCCAACTTCATGGCAGTGGGAGGCTATGACGGCATGCGTGTCATTTATGAAGCTGCCAAAGCCACCAAAGGCGCCGGCGGACAAGCCTTGTTGGATGCCATGAAGGGTCAAGTTTTTGAAAGCCCTAGGGGCCCGATCTTCATTGATGCTCAAACGCGGGATGTGGTGCACAACATTTACATTCGAAAAGTGGAGCGGGTTGGCGGTCAGTTGTACAACCAAGAGTTTGAAACCATCAAGGACGTCAAAGATCCCGGCAAAACTCGGTAAGGGCGATTGATTCTTAACGGGCCACCCATCCCTTGAGGATGGGCCATTGCTTTTATGCTCACCATTTTGTTTGACGGCATTGCCTACGGCATGCTTTTGTTCATCTTGGCCGTTGGGTTGGCGGTCACGATGGGCTTGATGAACTTCATCAATTTGGCGCATGGCGCCTTTGCCATGGCCGGTGGCTACCTGACGGTGGTGTTGATGCAGCGCTTGGATGTTCCCTTCCTTATTTGTTTGCCCGTGTCTTTTGTCGTCACGGGTTTGATGGGCGCTTTTTTAGAACGAACGCTGTATCGGCGGATGTATCAAAAGCCCCACCTGGACCAAGTTTTGTTTTCCATTGGGCTGGCCTTCATGGCCGTTTCATCGGTGGATTACGTCATGGGATCGCAGCAGCAAATCATGCAGTTGCCAGAATGGCTAAAAGGTCGCACGGAGTGGTGGGATGGGGCTTTGGGCATGGGCCACTACCGACTCTTCATCATCGCGGTGTGTGCTGCGCTGACGGTGGCTTTGCAGTTTGTGTTGTCCTCAACTCGGTTCGGCAGTCAGCTGAGAGCCAGCGTGGACGATTCCCGCGTAGCCGCTGGGTTGGGTATCAATGTCAATCTCATTTTTGCACTCACGTTTGCTGTTGGCTCTGGCCTGGCCGGCTTAGGGGGTGCATTGGGTGCGGAGGTGTTGGGCCTGGACCCCACCTTCCCCTTGAAATTCATGGTGTACTTTTTAATCGTGGTGGCTGTCGGTGGCACAACGTCCATCACGGGTCCGTTGTTGGCGGCCTTGCTCTTGGGCATTGCCGACGTGGCAGGAAAATACTATGTCCCTAAGTTGGGAGCCTTCATTGTTTACGCTCTGATGCTGCTCATTTTGTTGTGGCGACCACAAGGTCTTTTTTCAAGACAGGGCGGAAAATGAAAGTGACGCCTTCTTCGCATTTTCAAAGTCAACTGCTTCAGGCTTCTCGCTGGAAATGGCAAGAGTGGGTTGGCTGGATCTTGGTTTTTGCTGCGCCTTGGGCGCTGCCAAGTCATGCCTTGATCGTCAATGAAATGGCGATCGTTGCCTTGTTTGCGCTGTCGCTTGACTTGGTTTTGGGGTATGCCGGCATTGTGTCATTGGGCCATGCTGCTTTTCTGGGTTTTGGGGCCTATGCTTCAGCTTTGTTTGCCAAGCACGTCATGCCTGATCCTGTCATTGGATTGGTGTGGGGCATGGCCTTGACCACCTTGCTGGGCGCGCTGTGTTCAGCCACTATTTTGCGGGGAAGCGACCTCACGCGCCTCATGGTAACTTTGGGTATGGCGCTGATTTTGTTGGAGCTTGCCAACAAACTTGATTGGTTGACCGGTGGGTCTGATGGTTTGCAAGGTGTTCTGATGGCACCGTTGTTCGGTCGATTTGAATTTGACTTGATGGGGCAAACCGCAGCAACTTATTCTTTGACTGTCTTGTTCTTGTTATTTTTGGCGGTCCGCCATTGGGTTCATTCACCAATGGGGGCCACCGTGAAAGCCATTCGTGACAACCGTCTGCGCGCTTCGGCCATTGGCATTCATGCCAATGCCAAACTTGCTGTGGTGTACACCGTGGCGGCTTGTCTGGCGGGCGCTGCTGGCGCATTGATGGCGCAAACAACTGGTTTCGCTTCTTTGGATGTGTTCGCGCTTGACCGCTCGGCCGATGTCATGCTCATGCTTGTGATTGGCGGAGTGGGCTGGTTGTATGGCGGTTTATTGGGTGCGGTGGCCTTTAAATTCATGCACGACTTTATCTCCAGCATCACACCGCAGTATTGGACTTTTTGGATTGGATTGTTCTTGGTGGTCTTGGTTTTGGTGGGGCGAGACAAACTTTTCAAACCTTGGAAATGGGGCAGACCATGAGCAAGGTGCCTAAGATGTCTCAAGCCAATGTCGAGACGACGGTCCTCGAAACTCACGACCTCATGAAAAAATTTGGGGGCATCACTGCCACCGATCATGTCAGTCTGAAGTTGCGCCATGGCGCACGACATGCATTGATCGGTCCCAATGGCGCAGGTAAAACCACGTTGCTTAATTTAATGACAGGTGTACTGCCGCAAACCTCTGGCCAGATTTTTTTGCAGGGTGAAGACATTTCACAACTTGCACCCCATCGACGCGTGCAAAAGGGATTGGTCAGAACTTTCCAAATCAATCAGTTGTTTGACAGCATGACGCCATTGGAAACCTTGGCCATGGTGATCTCGCAGCAAAAAGGCGGGGGTGCCAATGTTTGGCGTCCGCTGGGATATCGAGCCGATGTGGTGCAGCGAGCAGAAGAATTGCTGGCGCTTTTTCATCTCACAGAAGTTCACAATCAAGTGACCTCGAAAATGCCCTATGGCAAACGCAGACTGCTCGAAATGGCCATTGCGCTAGCCTGTGAGCCAAGCGTTCTTTTGTTGGATGAACCGGTGGCGGGTGTGCCGGCCGGTGAACGTGAGGAATTGCTGCGAACGGTTGCCAGTTTGCCAAAGGACGTTTCGGTCTTGCTCATTGAGCATGACATGGACTTGGTATTTGATTTTGCGGAGACCATCACGGTCTTGGTCAATGGCGCAGTTTTAACTGAAGGCACACCCTCTGAAATTGCCAATGATGCACGGGTGAAAGCTGTTTACCTTGGACATGGTGAGGCCTTGCATCATGGGTAATGCCAAACTTTTGGAAATCAGCAATCTCAAAGCCGGTTATGGTGAGGCGGTTGTTTTGCAGGGTGTGAGTTTGACTTTGAATGAGGGTCAAACCTTGGCCTTGTTGGGCCGCAATGGCACTGGCAAAACAACGCTCCTCGATACATTGGCCGGCGCCACCCAACAGCATGCGGGTCGAATTGAGTTTGCGGGTCTTGAGCTGAGTCAATTGCCATCGAACCAGCGCGCCGCAGCGGGGGTGGGGTGGGTGCCTCAAGAGCGAAATATTTTCAAATCACTCACGGTGCATGAGAATTTGACGGCTGTCGCCCGCGCTCCGCGAACACATCAAGTGGGTGCGCCTTGGACGCCCCAGCGTGTTTACGAATTGTTTCCTAGGCTTGCTGAGAGAAAGACCAATCTGGGGACGCAACTTTCGGGCGGCGAGCAACAAATGTTGGCAGTTGGCAGGGCGCTGGTTCTGAATCCCCGCTTGTTGTTGTTGGATGAGCCGCTGGAAGGTTTAGCCCCTATCATCGTAGAGGAGTTGTTGAGGGCTATTTCTCGGATCACGCAGGAGGAGGGTTTGTCAGCCATCATCGTGGAGCAGCACCCTCAAGCCATTTTGGCGATCAGTGATCAGGTGGTGGTGCTGGACCATGGTGAAGTGGTTCATTCTGGCAGCGCCGCTGAACTGCGCGATCAGCCAGAATTGCTTGACCGATTGTTGGGTGTGACTAAAAAGTTAATGTGAGGATCGAAATGTTTTTGAAAAACACATGGTATGTGGCCTGTCAGGCCGAAGAAATCACAGACAAACCTTTGGGCCGCAAAGTTTGCAATGAAGCGATGGTCTTCTTTAAAAATGCAAAGGGCAAAGTGTCCGCTGTCCAAGATTTTTGCCCGCATCGCGGCACACCTCTTTCGCTTGGGCGCGTTTGCAACGGTCAATTGGTTTGTGGTTATCACGGCTTGGTCATGGGTTGTGATGGCCATACGGTGAGCATGCCAGGCCATCAGGTCCGAGGATTCGAGCCCGTCAAACACTATCCGACCCTTGAGCGGTATGGTTTCGTCTGGGTTTGGCCGGGAGATCCCAACCTGGCAGACCCGGGCAAAATGCCAGAGTTCGAATGGTTTGAAAACCCCAAGTGGGCCTATGGTGGCGGTCTGTATCACATCCGATGTGATTACCGATTGATGATCGACAACCTGATGGACTTGACCCATGAAACCTATGTCCACAGCACCAGCATAGGGCAACCTGAAATAGACGAAACGCCTAGCCGCACTGTGACTGAAGGTGATCGTGTCATAACCAGTCGTTTCATGGAAGGCATCAAGGCGCCTCCTTTTTGGAAAATGGCCATGCGTGCGAACGACCTTCCTGACGATGCCACGGTAGACCGTTGGCAAATTTGCAAATTCACGCCGCCCAGCCACGTGTTGATAGAAGTCGGGGTGGCCTTGGCGGGTAAGGGCGGCTATGCTGCTGATCCCCAGCACAAGGCCTACAGTGTGGTGGTTGACTTCATCACACCGGAAACGGACAGCACCATTCATTATTTTTGGGGCATGGTGCGCCAATTCAAACCTGAAGACACAGCACTGACGGCACAAATTCGAGACGGACAAGGCAAAATCTTTTCTGAAGACCTCGAGATGCTCGAAAGACAGCAAAGAAACCTTGACGAAAACCCAGAGCGCAAGCTCAAAGTTTTGTCAATTGATGCGGGGGGAGTGATGTCACGCCGCGTGATTGACAGATTGTTGGCCGCTGAAAACTCAATGTAAGAAAATGATGAAAAATTTACGTTCAAAAATTGTAGGTATCTTTTGTTTGTTCATGCTCAGTTTGCAGGCTGTTGGACAAACAGCGTTTCCTGTAAAACCCCTCAAAATTGTGGTGCCCTTTGGCGCTGGTGGCGTTGCCGACCTGACGGCCCGCACTGTGGCGCAAAAATTGGGTGAGAACTTGGGCCAGAGCATTGTGATTGAAAACAAGCCTGGTGCAGGCGGTGTCGTGGCCACCGACGCTGTCGCCAAGTCGGCGCCTGATGGGTACACCTTGTTGCTCATGTCCAATGCCACAGCCGTGAGTGCGAGTTTGTTCAAAACTTTGCCTTATGACGCTGAAAAAGATTTAACACCCTTGTCCATTCTGGGTACGTTTGACATTGCCATCGTGGTGCCGCAAGAGTCAAAATTTTCGACCCTGGCTGAATTGCTCACCTACGCCAAGGCCAACCCTGGTAAATTGAACATTGGCAGCATCAATGTGGGCAGTACCCAAAATCTGGCGGCTGAGTTGTTCAAGTCGACCGCTGGCATTGATGCGCAAGTGGTTCCATTCAACGGCACGCCTGCAGTACTCACTGCGCTTCGAGGGGGGCAGATTGATGTAGGTGTTGAGATTTTGGCGCCTGTATTGCCGCAAATTAAGGGGCAAGCTTTGCGTGCGTTGGCCGTGACAGGTGACAAACGTGCCGCTGCGTTGCCCCAGGTGCCCACTGCAAAGGAATCAGGTATCCGCAACCTGTACGCCGCTTCTTGGAATGCCTTGGCGGTTCCTTCGAAAACACCCAAAGACGTGGTGCAGAAGTTGAATCTAGAAATTCAAAATGTGTTGAACAATCCCGACGTTCGGAAAAAATTGTCAGACATGAATGTCGACCCTCAACCCAGCACTTTGCAGCAAGCGGCAGACTTGCTCAGCAGTGAAACCAAACGCTGGGGAGAAGTGATTCAGCGCGCAGGTATTCAAAAACAGTGAATTCAAAAATTTGAAGCAGTAGCAAGGCATGTTGGAAATTCTCTCGATCACCATCCCTATTTATGTGGCGATTGCACTGGGTTATGGACTTACAAGGTCGGGTGTTTTCCCCAAGTCTGACATGCGTGTCTTTGGTAGCTTTGTGGTCAAAGTGGCCATGCCTGCTTTGTTGTTCAATGCCTTATCGCAGCGATCACTGACGGATGTTTTGAATTCTGAATATTTGGTGGCTTATGCTGTAGGCTCACTCTTCACCGTGGTCATTAGTTTGTTGTGGTCTTTGCGAATTCGCCGTGACAGCCGAAGCATGAGCAGTTGCTTCGCCATGGGCACGACCTGCCCAAACAGTGGCTTTGTGGGTTATCCCATTGCCTTGTTAAGTCTTGGACCGATTGCGGGGGTGTCTTTGGCCCTCAACATGTTGGTTGAGAATTTGCTCATCATTCCTCTTTTGTTGGCTTGGGCAGAAACCGGTGGCGGACAACAGCGCTGGTATCAAATTTTGGCGCAAACATTGAAAGGCATGTTTTACAACCCCATGATATGGGGCATTGTGATGGGCTTTTTGTTCTCATGGTTTGAAGTTCAGTTGCCTTCAAGTTTGAGTCGAACCGTCACTTTGTTTGCGCAAGCGAGTGGCGCTTTAGCGTTGTTTGTCATTGGTGGCAGTTTGGTAGGCTTGCCTGTGAAAGGCATGGGCTCTAGTGTGGGACAAATTGCAGCGGGCAAGTTGATTCTTCATCCCTTGGTGATGGCTGCTGTGCTGCTGTGGCTTGTGCCTATTCAAGACCCCGTCTTGCGAACGGCTGTGCTTCTGACCTGCGCTATGCCGATGATGGGTATTTATCCCATCCTCACACAAAAGCATGGTCACGATGGTTTGAGTGCCGCTACTTTGCTGGTGACCACCATTGGCTCATTTTTCAGTCTCAATATTTTGCTATGGTTGCTCAAGAGTCATTCCTTTTGACCCTTATCAGCGACTAGACCCGCAGGCTTGAGTATTTCGATGTCGGAGAGTGCTTTGTTGAGACAGACTCTAAAAGTTGCTGTGCTGTTTCACGAATCAGGTTCAGCGTGGCTTGCTGTGTCAAAGTGCTGGGTCGTTGAGAGCTCACGACGCTGCACAGTTGAATGCTCAAAGGTGGATTTGAAATGGGGCGCGTTGCGAAGGCGGAAGGATTGATTGAACGCGTCACCGCATTGCGCGACAAAATGGCGCAGCCCGCGCCATCTGCCACCAATTCCAATATGGAAGTCACGCCATCAATTTCCAAAGCCACATGGGGCCTGCAACCAATGGCTGCCATCTCTGACTCAACATGCATGCGAATGGCGTTAGGCCGGCTTGGAATGACCAAAGGCAGTTTGGAAACATCTTTTAACGGCAATGCGGGTGGCGGGGGATCTTCTTGCAAGCCAGCCGGCCTGGCTTGGACCAGCCAAAGTTCCTCTTGAACCAAATTGGAAATCTCCAAGCCGGTGGTGGCTTTTGCGTTGTACAGCAGCGCAATATCAAGGCGGCCATTGAGCAAACTTTCTTGCATGGCCGCCGATAAGCCTTCGCTGATGGACAAATGTGCATCCGGCATTTTTTCCCTAAAGGCGCGGGTGAGAGGAACCGTTAAGACGCGGGCCACACTGGGAGGTAAGCCAAGAGCGACTCTGCCTGTCAGGCCACTGCGCGCTCGGGCCAGTTCCTCAAGAGCGCGTTCAACTTGATGCAGGATGCCCCTGCCATGCTCAAGCATCAGTTGACCGGCTTCCGTGGGGCTTGCGCCTCGACCATTTCTTTTCAAGAGGTTTTGTCGGAGTTCAACTTCCAAAAGCCTGATTTGTCGACTGAGTGCTGGTTGAGCGACATTCAGGGCGATGGCGGCGCGAGTGAAGCTGCCCATCTCCGCCACGCGCACGAAATATTCCAATTGCTTTAAGTCCATGCGAATATTTTGCCATAACGCATGAGCGGTTATGCTTTTTTGATCTATCAGATAGAGTCTCTAGGCCCTAGTCTCCTGCTTTTGGATCGCAGAAAATGGGATTTCATTTTGTTAACTTCAGGTAAATATGAAGCAAAGCGCTCAAACCGCCATTCCTTGCTTGTTTATGAGAGGGGGGACCTCCAAGGGCCCTTTTTTCAACGCAGTTGACTTGCCTTCAGACATCCCAACCCGAGATCGAGTCTTACTGGCCGTCATGGGTTCCCCTGACAAGCGTCAAATTGATGGCTTGGGTGGTGCTCATCCGCTCACCAGCAAGGTCGGCATCGTGCAAAAAAGTTCAGTGCCGGGTGTCGCCTTGGATTTTTTGTTTGCTCAGTTGCAACCTGACAAAGACACCGTCGATACCACGCCAAATTGCGGCAACATGCTGGCCGCAGTGGTCCCATTTGCGCTTGAAACAGGCATGCTGCAAGCGCAGGGCGATCAAAGCACCTTTCGCGTGTTGACCCTGAACACCGACATGCAGTGCGACATCACCGTAGACACTCGGGGTGGGGTTGTTCAATATGAAGGCACTGCGCGAATTGATGGTGCGCCAGGAACATCCGCCCCCATTGTGATTAATTTTCTCGACACTGCTGGTTCGGTCTGTTCCAGCTTGTTGCCCACGGGTCATGTCAAAGATACATTGACAATCATGGCAGATGGCTTTGAGACGTTCACTTTGGATGTCACCTGCATCGACAATGGCATGCCTTTGGTTCTTTTCAAAGCCAGCGATGTTGGGCGAACCGGTTATGAATCCGTCGCAGAGATGAATGCGGATACCGAACTCAAAGCCAAAATTGAAGCCTTGCGATTACAGGTTTCTTTGCTGATGGGATTGGGGGATGTGCGTCAGAAAAATTACCCCAAGATGACCCTGATTGCACCGCCTCAACAAGGCGGCGCTCTGGCCACGCGCAGCTTCATTCCGCATGTTTGCCATGACGCCATTGGCGTTTTGGCCGCTGTGACCGTGGGCACGGCCTGTGTTTTAGAAGGTTCTGTGTGCGATGGCGTAGCTGTCATGCCCTCCGGGGCCAACAAAAATGTGTCTGTAGAACACCCCACGGGTGAGTTCAGTGTGGCATTGCAAACGCAGGTCGCATCTGAATTGCCGGGAGGGCAAAATGTAACCCAGGCAGCCTTGCTTCGCACAGCTCGGTTGTTGATGCGAGGTGAGGCTATGGTGCCTGCGTCCGTCTGGTCGGGTCGCTAAGGACTGGCAGCGCAAATCTTATTGTCATATTGGAATCAACATGAGTCTCAAAAATCCTTTGATCATTGACTGTCACGGTCACTACACCACAGCACCCAAAGCACTTGAAAACTGGCGCAACGAACAGATTGCCAACTTGAGCACGCCTAAGTTGGGCCCCAAAGTGGCAGACCTTAAAATCAGCGACGATGAATTGCGAGAAACAATTGAAGCCAATCAGTTGCGCTTGATGAAAGAGCGTGGCTCGGATTTGACGCTGTTCAGTCCCCGCGCCAGTTTCATGGCGCATCACATTGGCGATTTCAATGTGTCCGCCACATGGGCGAGCATTTGCAATGAACTTTGCTATCGAGTCAGCCAACTTTTCCCTGACAACTTTGTGCCAGTGGCCATGCTGCCGCAGTCACCTGGCGTAGACCCTGCCACTTGCATTCCTGAACTTGAGCGCTGTGTGAAAGAGTTTGGCAATGTAGGCATCAATTTGAACCCAGATCCTTCGGGCGGACACTGGACATCACTGCCTTTGAGCGACAAACACTGGTATCCCCTTTACGAAAAAATGGTAGCCTACGACATCCCCGCCATGATTCATGTGAGCACCAGTTGTAACAGCTGTTTTCACACCACGGGCGCGCACTACTTGAATGCGGATACCACCGCCTTCATGCAGTGCCTCACGTCCGATTTGTTCAAAGATTTTCCCAGCTTGAAATTTTTGATTCCGCATGGAGGTGGCGCAGTACCTTATCATTGGGGGCGTTTTCGCGGCTTGGCGCAAGAGTTGAAAAAACCTTTGCTGCAAGAGCACTTGCTCAACAACATCTTTTTTGACACCTGCGTTTATCACCAACCTGGCATCGACTTGTTGACCAAAGTCATTCCTGTGGAGAATATTTTATTCGCGTCAGAAATGATTGGTGCTGTGCGTGGCATTGACCCTGAGACTGGCCATTATTACGACGACACCAAACGGTATATTCAATCTTCTCAAATTTTGAATGACGATCAACGTTACAAAATATACGAGGGCAACACGCGACATGTCTTCCCGCGATTAGATGCTCACTTGAAAGCCAAAGGGCTTTAAAAACTTTCAAGACTCGCGTGTTGTTTAATTTTTTACATTGGATTTAGCATGACCGAACTTGGCATCGTCAAACGCAACATCACTCGCGCCGACAAAGTAGCCGTAGAAAAATTGGGCCGCTTTGGTGTGGCCACCGTGCATGAGGCCATGGGTCGGGTGGGCTTGATGCAGAAATACATGCGACCCATTTACAGTGGGATACCCGTCTCGGGCACAGCCGTCACGGTCCTATTGCACCCTGGCGACAACTGGATGATGCATGTGGTGGCAGAACAAATTGAACCCGGCGACATTGTCGTGGCCGCTATCAGCGCAGACAACTGTGACGGTTTTTTTGGTGACTTGTTGGCCACGTCCTTCATGGCGCGTGGTGCAAAAGCCTTGGTCATCGATGCGGGTGTTCGCGATGTGCGCGAACTGACGGCCATGGGTTTTCCTGTATGGAGCAAAGGCATCAGCGCCAAGGGCACCATCAAATCAACACTCGGATCGGTGAACATCCCTGTGGTCTGCGCTGGCGTGAATGTCAATCCTGGCGACGCCATCGTGGCTGACGACGATGGCGTGGTGGTGGTTCCTGCTCAGTGGGCTCAGAAAGTGGCAGATGCCGCTGAGGCGCGTGAAGCCAATGAAGGTGAAAAGCGCGCCAAGTTGGCCGCTGGTGTGTTGGGTCTCGACATGTACAACATGCGCGAACCCTTGGCCAAGGCAGGTTTGAAATACATCGATTAATTTATTTTGCATCAGAGAGTTTTTATGGAATTTCAAAAAACACCGGGTTGGCTAGATTGGTACGCCAACCCCAGCAAACCTCAATTCAAGTTGCCTGAAGGCGCAGTGGATGCGCATTGCCACGTCTTTGGACCTGGCGCTGAGTTCCCGTATGCGCCAGAAAGAAAGTACACACCATGTGATGCTTCCAAAAATCAGTTGTATGCACTGCGTGATCACTTGGGTTTTTCGCGAAATGTGGTGGTGGGGGCAACCTGCCATGGCACTGACAACAGTGCGACGATAGATGCCTTGTTACATTCCAATGGCAAAGCCAGGGGCGTGGCTTCTGTGAAGCGCACGGTGACCGACGAAGAATTACAGGCCATGCACGATGCAGGCATTCGCGGCGTGCGTTTCAATTTCGTGAAACGTTTGGTGGATTTCACCCCCAAAGAAGAACTCATGGAAATTGCAACCCGCATTGCCAAACTAGGCTGGCATGTGGTCATTTATTTCGAAGCCGTTGACTTGCCAGAACTTTGGGATTTCTTCACAGGCCTCCCCACCATTTTGGTGGTGGACCACATGGGTACACCTGATGTCAAACTTCCGGTCGATGGTCCGCAGTTTCAATTGTTCCTGAAGTTCATGCGTGAACATCCCAATGTATGGAGCAAGGTGACTTGCCCTGAGCGCTTGTCGTCTTCAGGTGCACCTGCACTTCATGGCGAAAAAAATGCCTACCAAGATGTCGTGCCTTTTGCCAAAGCCATTGTGCAAGAGTTTCCCGATCGGGTGTTGTGGGGCACCGACTGGCCACACCCCAATTTAAAGAAACACATGCCAGACGATGGTCTGTTGGTCGACTTCATTCCCCACATTGCCACTACGCCGGCGCAACAAAAGAAACTGCTGGTTGACAACCCAATGCGTTTGTATTGGCCTGAGGAGACTCTTTAATGGCACTTGATAAACCCTACTTGGATGTGCCCGGCACCATTATTTTTGATGCCGAACAAAGTCGCAAAGGCTACTGGATTAACCAGTTTTGCATGTCTCTCATGAGGGCTGAAAACCGTGAGCGCTTCAAGGCCAATGAGCGTGCTTATTTGGACGAATGGGCTATGACAGAAGAACAAAAGCAAGCGGTGATTGCGCGTGACTTGAACTGGTGCATGCGAACTGGCGGCAATATTTATTTCTTGGCCAAAATTGGTGCCACGGATGGCAAGAGCTTTCAGCAAATGGCAGGCTCCATGACTGGAATGACAGAAGAGGAATACCGAAACATGATGTTGGCAGGGGGTCGCTCTGTCAAAGGCAACCGCTTTGTGGGTGAAGAGGGCGATGCGCAAGATAAAAACCAACCCCAAGGCGCTGCCGGCAAGAAAGCAAACTGACCATGGCCAAAATCACTGCCTCCGTTTTTACGTCCCACGTGCCTGCTATTGGAGCTGCACTCGATTTGGGTAAAACCCAAGAGCCTTACTGGCAGCCCTTGTTCAAGGGCTACGAATATGGCAAGCAATGGATGAAAGACAACAAGCCCGATGTTGTTTTCTTGGTTTACAACGATCACGCTACCGCGTTCAGCTTGGACATGATTCCAACCTTCGCCATCGGGACTGCTGCTCAGTTTCAGCCCGCTGATGAAGGTTGGGGGCCACGACCTGTTCCAGTGGTGCATGGCCATCCAGAACTTGCGTCGCACATTGCGCAGTCTGTCATTCAACAAGATTTCGACCTTACCATCGTGAACAAAATGGATGTGGACCATGGCCTGACCGTGCCGCTTTCATTGATGTGCGGTCAACCGCCCGCAGACAAGTTTGAGTGGCCATGTCCCGTCATTCCTTTTGCGGTCAACGTTGTGCAATACCCTGTACCCAGTGGCCAACGCTGCTTTAACCTAGGCAAAGCCATTCGAAAAGCCATTGAGAGTTACGATGAAGACATCAATGTGCACATTTGGGGCACGGGTGGCATGAGCCACCAACTTCAAGGCGCACGGGCTGGCTTGATCAACAAAGAATTTGACAATGCATTTTTGGACAAACTGATCAGTGACCCGCAAGCTGCGGCAGACACCCCCCACATTGACTATGTCCGTGATGCGGGAAGCGAAGGCATCGAGTTGGTGATGTGGTTGATTGCGCGCGGTGCCATGAATGACGTGAACGGTGGCAAAGCCCCCATCTTAAAAAAACGCTTTTACCACGTGCCAGCCTCTAACACGGCAGTGGGCCACGTGATCTTAGAAAACCAATTTTGAACTGAGGAAAAATCGAATGTCTCAAACAATCAAAGTTGCTTTGGCAGGTGCGGGTGCATTCGGCATCAAGCACTTAGACGGCATCCAAAATATCACAGGGGTCGAAGTTGTTTCTCTCGTGGGTCGCGAGTTCGACAAAACAAAGGAAGTTGCAGATAAATATGGCATCCACCATGTCACAACAGACTTGGCCGACAGCTTGGCCTTGCCAGAAGTGGACGCCGTCATTTTGTGTACACCGACGCAAATGCATGCGTCTCAGTCCATTGCTTGTCTTAAAGCAGGCAAGCATGTTCAAGTGGAAATCCCTTTGGCTGACAGTTGGAAAGACGCTAACGAAGTGGTTCGTCTTGCCAGAGAATCAGGCAAAGTGGCCATGTGCGGCCACACACGCCGTTTCAATCCCAGCCATCAATGGGTGAACAATAAAATCAAAGCGGGTGAGTTCAACATCCAGCAAATGGATGTGCAAACTTATTTCTTTCGGCGCACTAACATGAATGCTTTAGGTCAAGCGCGCAGCTGGACTGACCATTTGCTGTGGCACCATGCCGCGCACACTGTGGATTTGTTTGCGTATCAAGCAGGCAGCCCCATTGTGAAAGCCAACGCGGTTCAAGGCCCCATTCATCCATCGCTGGGCATTGCCATGGACATGAGCATTCAGTTGCAAGCGGCAAATGGTGCCATTTGCACTTTGAGCTTGTCCTTCAACAACGACGGTCCCTTGGGCACCTATTTCCGATACATCGGAAATACGGGCACCTATTTGGCACGTTATGACGACTTGTTCACTGGCAAAGAGGAGCAAATCGATGTCTCCAAAGTGGCTGTTTCAATGAATGGCATTGAGTTGCAAGACCGAGAATTTTTCGCTACCATCAAAGAAGGTCGTGAGCCCAACGCCAGTGTGGCCCAAGTGCTGCCTTGCTACAAAGTTTTGCACGATTTAGAGCAACAACTGAACGCGTGATCACCCAATGAACATCGACGGCCAGACCGAGTTGATCGCCCACATTGGCCATCCCACGCACAGTTTTAAATCGCCACTCATCTACAACCCTTATTTTGAAAAAGAAGGCATCAATGCGGTGGTGGTGCCAATGGGTTGCCTGGCTGAGCATTACCCTGTATTTTTAAAATCTGTGTTCACTCTGACCAACATAAGAGGCGCATTGATTACCATGCCGCACAAGGTCACAACACTTGACTTGTTGGAAGAGGTCACCCCCACAGTCAAAGTGGCCGGTGCCTGCAATGCCGTGAAGCTGGATGCAAAGGGCAGGTTGGTGGGCGACATGTTCGATGGTGCAGGTTTTGTTCGCGGTGTGAAACGCAAAGGCTTTGATTTACACGGTCAGCGTGTCTTGGTGGTGGGCACGGGTGGCGTGGGGTCAGCCATTGCCGCGTCCTTGGCCGCCGAACAAATTGCCGCCATCAGCTTGTTTGATGTCAACACAAGCGTCTGTGATGGCTTGGCCAAGCGCTTGCAATCTGAATACCCCCACATCAAAGTCCAAGTGGGATCGAATGACCCTGATGGGCACGATTTGGTGGTGAACGCCACGCCGATGGGCATGAATGAGGGGGATCCCATGCCGATGAACGTCTCGCGCATTGCACCTGAAACCCTGGTGGGTGAGGTGGTGATGCGCCAAGAAATGACGGCGTTCTTGACTGCAGCACAAAACCGAGGGTGCAAAGTTCAGGTAGGCTCTGACATGTTGTTTGAACAAATTCCCGCTTATCTGGAGTACTTCGGGTTGAAAACCACTGCGCCAGAAGTTCTTCGCAATGTGGCCCGTTTGGCTTAATCTGTCACTTTTCTCTCAAAGTTAACGCATGAAAAATAGAAAATTAGGTCCCTTCCAAGTCAGCGAAATAGGCTTGGGTTGCATGAACTTAAGCCATGCTTATGGTGAGCCGGTTTCAGCAGAGCAAGCTGAGCGTGTGCTTCTCACTGCCCTTGATCAGGGGGTGACATTTTTTGACACCGCTGCGCTCTATGGTTTTGGCAGCAATGAAACCTTGGTCGGCAAAGTGTTGAAGTCGCACCGCCAAAAGTTCACTTTGGCCAGCAAATGTGGCATGACAGGCGCGGATGTCAATGGCGATGGCAAGTTGGTTCGCGTCATCGATGGCCGACCTGAAACCATTCGCAAAACCTGTGAAGACGCACTCAAGCGCTTGCAAACCGACGTCATCGATCTGTACTACCTTCACCGCTGGGACAAAAAAGTACCCATCGAGGACAGCGTTGGCGCACTCAGTGACTTGGTGCGTCAAGGCAAAATTCAAAGCATTGGTTTGTCAGAAGTTTCAGCCAGTACCCTTCGCAAAGCGCATGCCGTTCATCCCATCACTGCAGTGCAAACTGAATATTCTTTGTGGACACGGAACCCAGAAATTGCAGTGCTCAAAGCCTGCGATGAAATGGGCATCACCTTTGTGGCTTTCAGTCCAGTGGCCAGAGGTTTCTTGTGTGGCCCCTTGAACATTGAATCCTTGGATGCCAAAGACATTCGTCAATCCATGCCGCGATTCACAGCCGAGAATTACGCTGCCAATTTCAAACTCTTTGCGCCATACCAAGCCCTGGCCAACGAAGCTGAATGTTCGCCAGCCCAACTGGCCTTGGCCTGGCTTCTCCTTAAAGCGCCGCACATCATTCCCATTCCAGGCACCACCAGCGTGTCGCACTTGAAAGACGACTTGGGCGCTTCGGATGTGAAGTTAAGTACCGATTTGATCGCTCAGCTTGATGCCTTGATCAATGAAAAAACGGTTCAGGGGAATCGTTACAACGCTCAAGCCAACTCTGAGGTCGATACAGAAATTTTTTGAATCAATGCCAAGACAGCGCGGTCTGCGCTGGCGGTGTAAACCCTAGGAAAAGAGGCTTTGGCCTCTTTTTTTATGAAAAAATTCAACTGTAATGAAAGTAAGGTCATTCTTTTGAAATCAAAATGTCCCAATACTGACGCAGTTTTCGTCCGCTTAACTAGGAGATAAGACATGTATGCACTGAATGTGAATGGCAAAGTCCAAAAAATTGATGCTGAGCCAGAGATGCCCTTGCTCTGGGTTGTCCGAGAAGTTCTAGGCCTCACTGGAACCAAGTTCGGTTGCGGTATTGCCCAATGCGGTGCCTGCACAGTTCACGTTGACGGTGAGCCCGTTCGTTCTTGCTCCGTCCCAGGCTCTGCCATGACGGGTCGCAAAATAACCACCATTGAAGGTCTGTCAGACAGCAGCCAGCACCCCGTGCAAAAAGCCTGGGCCGAGGTGGATGTCCCTCAGTGCGGTTACTGCCAGTCGGGTCAAATCATGGCGGCGTCGGCATTGTTGAAGCGCAAACCCAAACCTACCAACAAAGACATCGATTTGGCCATGACCAACATCTGTCGTTGTGGAACCTACCAACGCATTCGCGAAGCGATTCATGTGGCGGCTGGAACAAAAAAATTGACCAAGTCCGACAGCGGTGAAGTTGCTGCTTTGGTTCAGCAAATCAAAGTTTAAGGAGAAACAACATGAATCAAATTCAAACCTCTCCAGTTCAACTGACACGCCGCAGTTTCATGGTGGGAACATCCGCCATGGCCAGCGGTGGCTTGGCTTTAGGCCTTCCCTTGTTGCCTACCTCAGAAGCACTCGCCCAAAGCGCAGAAACAAACTCCGAGGTGGGCGTTTGGGTGGTGGTCAAGCCCGACGACACTTGTGTGGTTCGGGTGGTTCGTTCTGAAATGGGGCAGGGTACTCGCACAGGCTTGGCGCAATTGGTGGCCGAAGAATTAGAGTGCGATTGGTCAAAAATCACCACAGAGTCGCCCACCGCGGGTCAAAATTTAAAACGCAAGAGAGCTTGGGGCGATATGAGCACCGGTGGCAGTCGGGGCATTCGTGGTTCCCAAGATTACGTTCGCCGCGGCGGCGCTGTGGCTCGCATGATGCTCATGCAAGCCGCGGCCAATGAGTGGAATGTGCCGGTGGCAGAACTTGAAGTTGCAAACAGCGTCATTGCCCATGCTTCATCAGGACGCAAGACAACGTATGGCAAGGTAGCTGCTGCTGCGGCTAAATTGCCGGTACCCGACATGAAAACCGTTGTTCTGAAGGATCCGCGATCTTGGAAAATTGCCGGTAAATCTGTCAAACGCCTAGACACAGCCAACAAGCTCAACGGCAAACTCATTTATGGCATTGATTTGAAGATGGACGGCATGCTGTGTGCCACGGTCATGGATTGCCCCGTGTTCGGTGGCAAGTTGGTGAGCTTTGACGATAGCAAAGTTAAAACATTGCGAGGTGTCAAGGCTGTGATACGAGTCGATGCCAGCACTGTTGCAGTGGTGGCCGATTCTTGGTGGCGCGCTAAAAATGCATTGGTGCAACTTCCTATCGTTTGGGACGAAGGCCCTAATGCGAAGGTCAACAGCGCCATGATTGCCAAACATCTGAGTGAAGGTCTTACTGCACCGGGCAACTATGCGGGTCGCAATGAGGGCGACCCGATCAATGTCGTGGCCAATGCACCGAAAAAAGTTGAGGCCGTTTACAGCACACCATTTTTGTCTCATTCCCCCATGGAGCCCATGAATTGCACAGCGCGTTGGACTGCTGAGAGAGCTGAGGTATGGACGCCCACCCAAAATGCCGAAGCTTCCTTGGCGGTGCTGGCCGAAACTGCGGGCTTGCCACTTGAAAAGTGCGAAGTCTATGTCACTGATTTGGGCGGTGCCTTTGGGCGCAAAGGCGGTCAACAAGACTTTGTGTCTCAAGCCGTCAAAATTGCCAAGCAGTTTCCAGGCACGCCTGTCAAAATGATTTGGACGCGTGAAGAAGACCAAACCCACGATTACTATCGCCCTCTCTCTCAATGCTATATGAAAGCGGGCTTGGACGACAAGGGTAACTTGGTTGGGATGACGCTCCGATCATCCGGCCAGTCCATCAACGCATGGGTGAATCCTTCCGCTATCAAAGACGGTAAGGACGAACGTCAATTGCAGGGGTTCTGGTCGCAACCCGGCGACGCACAATTGGGTTACACCATTCCCAATTTACTCACTGAATACGCGATTCGCAACACCCATGTGCCGGTTGGTCCATGGCGCGGTGTGAACACCAATCAAAACGGTGTTTACATGGAGTGTTTCATTGAAGAGGTTGCCAGGGCTGCAGGCAAAGACTCTTTGGCATTCCGTCAAGCTTTGATGCAAAACCATCCCAAGCATTTGCAAGTTCTGAATGCCGCCGCAGAAAAAGGTGATTGGGGCAAGCCCGCAGCACCGGGTGTGTTCAGAGGCATTGCGCAGTTCATGGGCTATGGTGCTTATTCGGCAGCGGTTGCTGAAGTCACTGTCAGTCCTAAGGGTGAAGTCAAAGTTTTGCGCATGGTGTTAGCCACCAATGCAGGCCATTTTGTCAATCCTCATCAAGTCGCCGCACAAGTCGAGGGTGGCGTGGTGATGGGACTGAGTGCCACATTCTTTGGCGAATGCACGGTTGAAAATGGCCGCATCAAAGAGAAGAATTTTGACACCTACCAATTGCTCAAAATGGCTCAGATGCCCAAAGTTGAAACCGTTTTGGTACCCACATACGACTTCTGGGGCGGTGTGGGTGAGCCCACCATTTGCGTGGTGGCGCCTGCCGTGATCAATGCCATTTCTGCTGCAATTGGCAAGCCTCTCAGAGATTTGCCTTTGAAAAATGCAGGTTTGAAGTTCGTCTGAACGGATAGCGAGTGGCTTAGAAATTCAACGTCGCAAGGACGGCCCTTCAACGGGCAGTTCTTGAGATCTAATTTTTAAAAACAATTCAAGTTGACGCAGCTCGGCGCTGCCGGGCTTGGGTACTTCTGCTTGAACACCCGAATAGCAGGCGCGCAGGCGTCTGTCCAAAGATCCCATACTTTGCCAACTCATCTTGAAGATGGGGAACCCAGTGGGGTGGCCAGGCGATATCACATCGGCCCGCATTTGTTTCCCAATTTGCTGATCGTGACAGTGGGTGCAAGCCAAGTTCATTCTGCCGATGCGTGTTGTAAACAATGCACCCCCCGCATTTAACTCAGCCTGCCATTGTTTTTGATTGCTTGGGTTGGGTGCGACTGCAAAGGGCAGGCCTTGACTGGCTTCATGAAGTAAAGCACTCAGAGACAAGACCTCGGCATTTTCAAGGCCCTTCAAGGGGCGCGATGTTCTTTCAGAACAAAGCAAAATTTGATCTTCCAAGTTGATCAATTTTTGATATTTTGTGGACCACTTTGGGAACTGGGTAGCAGCGCCTTTCATACGCTGCACATCACCGTGGCATTGAAAACACTCAGAGCGCTGGTTGGAAGAGCCCCAAAGTGATTTTCCCTGCTCTAGCCACAAGCTTACCGGATTGGCGCTTGCATCTTTCTGCAGGTTTTGCATCGCAGGACTTAAAAATGCATTGCCGCTTAGCAGGCTCTGTCGCAAATTTGTTGGCTGGGGTGTTTGTGCACAGACATTAAACACTGTGCAAAGGGTCAACATAAAGACGCACTTTGAATTTAGAAGTGAGGTCACTTGAAACAAACCTAAGATGCCTTGCACGTGCATGGCGTCACAGCACCAAACGTTGCAGTGTCTCGCCCATGACTCCGAGATCGTCTTTCCAAACAACTTTCACCATACCGCCTTCAGCTGGAACTACCAATGAAAATGCCAAATAGACGGGTGATGTCATGGCGGTTCCTAAATCTGCTTCTAGAATCAGTTGTTCATTGAGAAACACGCTGACGCTGTGGATGATATTTCGAGGAATACGTCGCCCAGAATCATCGACTCTAAAGCCCGAGTCCATCGGATGAGATGCAGACCACCGTGCTTGCACAGTGGCGCCTGGTTTCACAGCGCCCATGAAGGCCAATTTCGTTAAAACAGGTGGGCTCATGGGTGTTAGGAGTCGTCTAAACAGGCGGTTGACGTAATGACGGTGGGCGCACTGTGAGCGCGCTCACTGCCATCGCTGAATGAGGCGTGCACCCAAACTGATTGGCTGGCTGCAAGCCTCAGCCGTGTGCTCAATTGGTATTGGCGAGCTTGTCCCAAAATTTTCAATTGAAGAGCAAGAGGATTGGGATTTTCTGGAAGCACCACTTTCAATTGAGTTAAGTGGGTACCTGAAGGGGCTGTGATTTGAGCTTCCAAGGGCACAGCATTGCCTGTGTCTGCAAGCCTTGGAAAAACCAGTTCTATGCCCTCAGGCGATAACTGACTCAGGTTGGAAGCGACTGCATTAACAGAGCCTGACATCAGCACTGAGCCCAGTGTCCAGGCAATGCTCATGCGGCGCTTTGGGTTGTGTTGACTTGGGGCAAGCCAAGAAGGATTAAGTTTTTTCATCGCCATGAAATCAGAGTCTCTACAACTTGAGAAATTTGGTCTGGCGACAAAACAGCGCGATCAGAGATGACTTTCGTCAGTCCTTGTGTCGTCCCGAAAGGCGGCATCAGTGTGTTGGGATTTATTTTTCGGGCATCACTGACCCATTGAGTCAATTCTGCAACTGTCCATTTAGACCCAACGCCTTGCAGTGGGGGTGCAAAGTTGCTGGTGAACCCGGACACGCCCGGTAAATCATGGCATGCCATGCAGTTACCTGATTGTCGATTGGTCATGATTTCAAAGCCGGCAGACTTTGGTGCCATGCCTTGAGCAAAGGCTAAAAAAGGCAAACACAGGCTGATCACAGTGAAAAGAGTCTGTTTCATGAATGGCATTGTGGCATTGGACAAATCTTTTTGCGAAGGAGTCCAGTGGATTGCCTCAGAATTTTTCATATTTCCAGTCAGAGCGAAATCCCCTACAAAAATTGGGTCTAAAAGAAAGTTGTGTTGGCAATCGGGCGGACATCCTTTCTAATGCTGACATCGTTGGGGAGTAGCTCAATTTCTTCGTGTTCAGTACAGCCTAGAGGCGCACGTTGAGATCAACAAATCGTCATTACGGAGTTTTTACTTCCGGTTTGTTGGGCATATAACTGATTCATAACAAGCAAAGCAAGACCTTCGATCTCTCGTGTTGCATTGCCTTTTGGCATCGCAACTTGTTCGGATCGTTATTGAAGGTCTTTCATGGAATTGTTCTCAATGCCATGGTGGTCAGCATTGCTTGCCATCATTCTCATCGATTTAGTCTTAGCTGGCGACAACGCCATCGTCATTGCACTGGCTGCGCGAAACCTCCCCGCAGAACATCAAAACAAAGCCATCTTATGGGGCACTGTGGGCGCTATCGTGGTTCGCTCTGCCATGACCGTCGGTGTTGTCTGGCTCCTCAATATTCCTGGCCTCATGTTGGTGGGTGGTCTTGGCCTGTTGTGGATTGCTTTTAAGCTTATTTCTGATACGTCCGAGGATGAGCACCAAGGCGTTGGCGCCACCACATTCTGGGGCGCCATGAAAACCATCATTGTGGCCGACGCGCTCATGGGAGTGGACAACGTACTGGGCGTCGCTGGTGCTGCCAATGGCTCTTTTGATCTGGTGGTCATTGGTTTGCTGATCAGCATTCCCATTGTGGTGTTGGGCAGCAAATTGGTTTTGCGCTTGGTCGAAAAATGGCCTGTGATCATTCATTTGGGCGCTGCCGTATTGGCCTTCACAGCTGCGCAGATGATCATCAATGAAAAGCTTCTCGACTTTTTGTTTGATGGCGGACAAGTTGTGAATAACTTGGCCCGCGGAGCAACTTATGTTCTTGCGATTGCAGGTGTTTTGGGCGCCGGCTGGTGGGTGAGCCGAAAACAAGTGCCAACTGACACAAACGCCCAGTCCCTTTAACCCCTTCATTAATCAGGAGAAAAAAAATGGAAACATTCATTGTTTACCTAGACGACAAGCAATATGCACTCCAACAATTGGTTCCGATGTTGCCTGTCAATGGCACTCCAAGTGTCACTGCCAAGTGGATCTTGATTGGGTGCCCCCCTAGAATAAAACGTCACACCAGTCGCTGGTTAACTCAACCTGCTCAAAAAAAGTGGCGCCAAACATGGACTCAAGAATTAACTGAAGATGTGGTTCGTTTGCTAGAAGCCTCAGGCAATGAAGTTTCGGTGATCACTGCGCACGGTGCTTTGGTTCAATTAACCAAACAAATTAAGGGTGAAGTAGGTCATGCGAGAGTGGTTGATGCAAGACGTCCTAAATTGTCGGTTAACTTTGATCCTGTCACGGAAGATCAACCTCAAGAAAAGTCCAACTGGGCATTGCCAGGAGGGATTTTGGCCATGGGCGCAGCCATCGTGATCGCCAGTGAGTAAATTCAGAAATTGCTGGGGATCTCATGAAAAAAGCCTTCCAGCAAATCGCTGTGAAGGCTTTTTTTTGAGCACGCTGCATCACTGCAGAGGTGTCTTACATCGTATCGATGAAGCTTCGCAGTTTGTCGCTGCGGCTGGGGTGCTTCAACTTGCGAAGTGCTTTGGCTTCTATCTGACGAATGCGCTCGCGCGTCACATCAAATTGCTTGCCCACTTCTTCAAGCGTGTGGTCGGTTGACATTTCAATGCCAAAACGCATGCGCAGCACTTTGGCTTCGCGGGGCGTGAGGCTGTCTAAGATGTCTTTGACCACATCTCGCAGACCGGCTTGCATGGCAGCATCGATTGGCGCCGTGTTGGCGCTGTCTTCAATGAAGTCGCCCAAGTGGCTGTCATCGTCGTCACCGATGGGCGTTTCCATGGAGATAGGCTCTTTGGCAATCTTCATGATCTTGCGGATCTTGTCTTCTGGAATTTCCATCTTCTCGGCCAAGATGCTGGCATCGGGCTCAAAGCCAAACTCCTGCAAGTGCTGACGAGAAATGCGGTTCATCTTGTTGATGGTTTCAATCATGTGAACTGGAATGCGGATGGTGCGAGCCTGATCAGCGATGGAGCGCGTGATGGCCTGACGAATCCACCAAGTGGCATAGGTGGAGAACTTATAACCACGGCGGTATTCGAATTTGTCAACCGCCTTCATCAAACCAATGTTGCCTTCTTGAATCAAGTCGAGAAATTGCAAACCACGGTTGGTGTACTTTTTCGCAATTGAAATAACCAAGCGCAAGTTGGCTTCAATCATTTCTTTTTTGGCATGTCGCGATGCGCGTTCGCCGGCATTCATGCGCTTGTTGATGTCTTTGAGTTCATCCAAGGGAACCACCACGCGGGTCTGCAAATCAGTGAGTTTCTGCTGCAAATCTTGCACGGGTGGAATGTTGCGGCCCATGACCGTACTCCATGGCTTGCCAGCACCCGATTGTTTTTCAATCCATTTCAAATTCAGCAAATTCGAACTGATGCGCTGGTTGTTCTTGTCGCGACCGCTGAATTCTGCGATGAACATGTCTTGGGGAAAACCGCACTTGTCCACAATGATGCGACGCAATTCACGTTCTTTTTTGCGAACATCGTCCACGTGTCCTCGGACCATGTCACACAACTTTTCAATGGTCTTCGCCGTAAAGCGAATGGTCATCAATTCTTCAGACAATTCCTTTTGTGCCTTTTGGTAAGCAGGCGTGCCCCAGCCTTCTTTGGCAGAAATTTTGTGAACTTTATCGAACAGTTCTGTGATTCGATCAAATCGCTCAAGGGCTTGATTTTTTAACTCTTCCAATTTCTTGGTGAGGGCTTTAGAACCGCCTTTGCCATCATCATCGTCGGACTCGTCGAATTCATCAAAGTCTTCTTCGGCCACATAGTCGTCTGCTTCGTTGATGTTGGAGAAGCCGTCGACCACGGTAGAAATGACCACTCTGCCTTCGCGAATTTCTCCGGCCAAGCGCAAGATTTCTGCGATGGTGGCAGGCGATGCACTGATCGCCGTCATCATGTCCATCAAGCCGCCTTCAATGCGCTTGGCAATTTCAATTTCGCCTTCACGTGTGAGCAACTCGACAGTGCCCATTTCACGCATGTACATGCGAACAGGATCGGTGGTCCGTCCGAATTCGCTGTCTACTGTGGACAGAGCAGCTTCAGCTGCCTCTTCCGCTTCTTCCTCGGTAGAACCTGTTGGGGCATTGTCCGTGATGATCAGAGTTTCGGCATCGGGAGTTTGTTCGTAAACAGCGACACCCAAGTCGTTCAAAGTGGCAATCACCACTTCCAGTGTTTCAGCGTCGACCAACTTATCGGGCAAATGGTCAGAAATCTCGCCGTGCGTCAGGTAACCCCGTGTCTTGCCCAGTTTGATCAATGCCTTCAGGCGTTGACGGCGTTTGGCCATGTCTTCTTCAGACAAAACAGTTTCATCTAAGCCGAACTCTTTCATCAAGGCACGTTCTTTGGCCTTGCTGATTTTCATGCGAAGAGGTTTGACTTTTTCTGTTGATTCAGCGACGGGTTCTCCAACCAAGTCGTCTTCGATCCCACTTAAGTCTTCATCGATTGGTGCGCTACCCGCCTTGGGTTTGCGGCCGCGCTTGGCGCCAGCGATTGTCACGTCGAGCTCAGGCGCCGTGGTTTTGGTGGGTTTGATGGGAGGCGCTTTGACGACAGCTTTGTTGCCCGCTTTGCCGGAGGCTTTGGAGACAAGGGTTTCTTCTACTTTGGTCGCTTTTTTCGGATCTGTTTTGACGACTTTGGCAGCGGGTTTTGATGTCGGCTTTGCCACAACTTTGGCGACAGTCTTGGCTGCGACTTTGACGGGAATTGCTTTTTTGGATGCGGGCACTGGGCTAACTTTCTTTGCCGGTGCAGCAGCTTTAGCGACGGGTTTGGCGATCACTTTGGCATTCTTTTTCACCACGGCTTTGACAGTGGGTTTAAGAAGTGCTTTGGCTGGGGCTTTCACGAGCGCTTTGGCTTTGACCGGACTTGATTTTGCCGTTGCTTTGGCCTTTCCCTGGGGGGCAGTTTTGCTGATCGGCTTGGCTGTTGGTTTTGCAACAAGCTTTGTAATCGGTTTGGCTGCGGGTTTGGCAACGGTTTTCACAGGTTTCTTAGCTCCAGATTTGGCTTGTGCTTTAACGGGCTTCTTCGGCTTTGGAGCGGGCATGATGGACCTCAATACTTCAAACTGACTTGGAAACAAACGCTGCGCCACAAACTTCTGGCGCAAGAGAGAATGCAAATAGCCACCTGAGGGCAGGGGCATCAATTGCAAGGGCTTATTGACAAGATGTTTGGGCGAACATTTGGAGTGCAGTCCTTGCGGTCATTTGGCCGTCCCGTGGAGGGAGTTGCGCTGAGGCGGTGGCCGGGTCCGGAGGTGTTGCTGTCGCTCTTGTCAGGAAAAAGGATTATACCCAAATCGGACACTTTGAATCAATGAATTTCTGTCTCCATCAGCGTTCTTCTGCGTTGGTGCAGTTCGCGCCATCGCTGAAGAGCCTCGGGATCTTGTCCGGTTTCGGCAGCCTTTAAGGCCTGTGTTTCGAGCGTCTTGAGCTGGTCTATGAGCATCAAGTTGAGCAGCAGCCGCAGCTCTTTGTTGGCTTCGCCAGGCTCAGCGCCTTCAAGTTTGACGGAATCTGTGGGTAAGTGGGACGCCATCAATTGATCGGCCAGGGAACTGAAGGCTTGGTTTTTGATTTCTTCTTGAAGCGTGCCCCAGGCCAAAGGACCATGATCGTGAAACTGACTTTCTACCCAGCGCACCAACTCACCATGTTGTCCGGGTAAATTGCCCAGCAAAGTGTGGTCCTCTGCTGACAGTTGGTCCCAAAGGGACATATTGCTCAAAATGAGCCGTATGGCATGGTCGGAACGGCTGGCGGGTGGTGTTCTTGGCCCTAGCTCTGCGAAGTTTGGGGCGCTTTGTGAGGGAACCAAGCGCCATTTGCCGTTTTGATCTTGTTGCCATGACTTTCCGTCGGGTCGGGCGCGCGCAGCTGACTTGCTCAAACTTCGCGCTCTTGTGGGTTCGAAGGGGGAGGGTTGAGCCTCTGGGTCAAATGCAGAGGCAGCAGAAAAAACTCCAAATTCAGGGGGTAAATGCGACGCTTTCGTTGTGCCCGCTGCGAGGCCACCCCGAGGCTGGCTTCTCGCGGCCAGAGCCTCTGCTTGCTGCAACCATAAACCCGCCAATTCAGCTGGATCGAGTTGAATCATTTGAGCCAGCTCTGTGAGTAATTGCCGTTTCAAAGCACCATCGGGCAGGGTTCGCCATAAAGGACTGGCATTGCTTGAAAGGTGAGCGCGGCCCTCTGCAGATTGCAAATCACAGCCTTCACTGGCCACTTCGATGAGGAATTTAGAAAGTGGCGTGGCTTGAGCGACGCAGTTTGCAAACGCCTCGTTTCCTTTTTCTCGAATGAAGCTGTCCGGGTCATGCTCTTGCGGCAAAAATAAAAACTTGATGCTTCTCACATCGGTTGCATAGCCAAGTGCACCGTCAAGCGCTTTTCGAGCGGCCCTTCGACCCGCACTGTCGCCATCAAAACTGAAGACCACTGAATCTGTGAATCTGAATAATTTCTGCACATGTTCGGGTGTGCAGGCGGTGCCCAATGTGGCCACGGCATTGGGAAACCCCCATTGGGCCAAGGCAAGCACATCCATGTAGCCTTCAGTGACCAACACATAGCCCTCGCTGTGAATGCTGTCGCGAGCTTCAAACAGTCCGTAGAGCTCACGGCCTTTGTGAAAAACCGGTGTTTCAGGTGAGTTGAGGTATTTAGGCGTGCCATCCCCCATGACGCGCCCGCCAAAGCCAATGCATTCACCTTTGATGTTTCGGATGGGAAACATCACACGATCGCGAAATCGATCGTATCGTTTGCCATCCTCTTCATTCACAATCACCAACCCACTCTCCGCAAGAAGTGGATTGTCGTAATCTGGGAAAACACTGGCCAAACTTCGCCAACCTTCTGGGGAATATCCCAAGCCAAACCGTTTGGCAATTTGCCCAGACAAGCCTCTGCCTTTCAGATAAGCCACAGCCTTTGGCGTGGTTTTTAAATGTTGCCTGTAGGACTCGCCTGCTTTTTCGAGGAGATCACACAATGTTGTTTGTTTTTGCTTTTGTTCAGCCGCTTGGGCGCGATCTTGGGGGGAGAGATCATCTTCAGGAACTGGCATGCCAGTTTGTTGCGCCAAATCTTTGACCGCTTCAATGAAGGTCATGCCCGCGTGGTCCATGAGGAAGCCGATGGCATTGCCATTTTTTCCGCATCCAAAGCAGTGGAAAAATTGTTTGGTCGGGCTGACGGTGAAGCTTGGAGACTTTTCACCATGAAAAGGGCACAGTCCCATGAAGTTGGCGCCGCCCTTTTTCAGTTGGACATAACGGCCAACCACCTCTACCACGTCAACGCGGGAAAGAAGTTCTTGAATGAAAGATTGAGGAATGGCCACGGTGTTATTTTCACCCAACTTCGGGCAAGTCGGGACAAAAAAAAGCCCTGCTTGACAGGGCTTAGAGTCATCAATGCTTGAAAATCAGGCAGCTTTCTTTTTTGCTTTGGGTTTTTTCTTCTTAGAAGGCTTCTTGGCCGCTTTGGGTGCTTCTGCCGCAGGTTTGGCGGCAGGTGCAGCAGCGGGGGCCGCCGCAGGGGCTGCACCAGGGGCGGAAGGTGCCGCAGGAACGACGGGCGCAGTTGGCGCTGGCGTTTGAGCCACAGACACCAAAGTCAATGAACTCAGGATGCTGGCAAGGATAAATTTGTACATGGAATGTCTTTCAAAAGCAGAACAAGCTGAGAATACAACGAATCTAGCCTGCTGACGGATGACATCAATCAATATTGAAGGCGTGAACTTCAAATTTACCTTGTTTTTTGTCTGTAAAGTAGTGCTTTAAAGTTTCTTGAACTGTTCGAAAAGCCAACTCTTCCCATGGAATTTCAGATTCGGAAAACATCCGAGCTTCTTGTGTTTCAAATCCTGGGTTGAATTGCTCGTTCACCAGCTGAGCCAAGTAATACAAATGGACTTGACCGACACGTGGCACGCTCATGACCGTTAGCAAGGCACCCATGTTGAAATTGGCGCCAGCCTCTTCTTGAGTCTCCCGGGCTGCACCTTCCGCTGTGCTTTCGCCCAACTCCATGAAACCTGCAGGCAGTGTCCATTTTCCTTTTCGGGGCTCAATGTTCCTTTTGCAAAGCAGTACACGCTCACCAAAGTAAGGAACGGTGCCCACGACATTCAAGGGGTTTTCGTAGTGAACCAAATGACAAACAGTACAGACGGCCCTTTGCTTGGTATCGCCATCATCGGGGAGCCGATACAAAACTGCCGAGCCACAGGCTCGGCAGTGTTTGATCAATTGTCGTTGGTAGCTCAAGCTTTTTTCGCTGGTGCTTTGGAACTTGGCGCTTTGCTGTGTTTTTCAATCAAGGCGCGGGCTGTGTCGATCAGTTTCCTGCCGTCGTAGCCACGCTTGTTCATGTCTTCAATCCATTCAACTTCCAAGGTGCGGGATTTGCGGCGGAATTCCTGAGCTTCCTCTGGGCCCACAGTGAAGATGGCGTTGTTTCTATCGCTGGCAGATTTGCGTCCAGCACCGTCACCAGCCTGCTGTGTTTTGCCCAACCAGCCTGAGGTTTCAATGCCACTGTTGTTGTCGATGATTTTTTTCAGATCGGGCGGCAAAGCGTTGTACTTGGCTTTGTTCATGGCCATCACAAAGGTGGTGGTGTACAAGCATCCGCCAGCAGGATCAAATTCTGCGTGAAACTTGGTCAGCTCGTTGACTTTCACTGAGGGCACAACTTCCCAAGGAACAACGGCCCCATTGATGGTGCCTTTTGACAGCGCATCGGGAATGCTGGGCAGAGGCATGCCAACGGGTATAGCCCCCAGAGTGCCCAACAGTTTGGTCACCTGACGGGTAGGGGCGCGCATTTTCAAGCCCTTCAAATCGGCCACGCTCTTCACAGGTTTGTCGGCGGTGTGAATCACCCCAGGACCATGAACTTGCAAAGCAATCAAATGCGTTTCTTTGAACTCATCCGGCGCCATGGTTTGCACATATTCCCAATAGGCTTTGGAGGTTGCTTCTGCAGTGGTCATGATGAACGGAAGTTCAAACACTTCCACACGGGGAAAGCGGCCGGCAGTGTTGCCCGGCAAAGTCCAAACAACGTCCACCACACCATCACGGACTTGATCGTACAGCTGAACCGGAGTCCCGCCCAACTGCATGGCTGGATAAGCTTCGAACTTAATGCGTCCGTCAGACTCTTTCTCGACCTTGTTCATCCAAGCTTTGTGCATATTGAGCCACACGTTGGACTGAGGGGCCATGAAGGTATGAAACTTCAGGGTGACAGTTTGCTGAGCAAAGCCTGTGATGGCAGGGGTTGCGATGGCAGCGACAGCACCGGACTTTAAAAGCGCGCGACGTTTGAGCATGTAGGTCTCCAATAATTGATGGTGTGAATGTTAACGGATCGAAGTCCTGAAATACTGTGCAAACTCAGCCAACGTATTGAATCAACCACAGGGAAATCCCGGGGAAGAACAGCAGAAGGGCGGTTCGCAGGGTGTCGCTGATCAAAAATGGCATGACACCTTTGTAACTTTCAGAGATCGGCACATCTTTGGCCATGCTGTTCACCACATAAACGTTCAAGCCAACCGGAGGAGCTAACATGCCGAATCCCACTGTCATCAAAACCATGATGCCGAACCAAATGGCGGTTGATTCCTGAGTCATACCGAAGTCCAGACCCATGATCATGGGGAAGAAAATGGGGATGGTCAACAAGATCATGCTCAGCTCATCCATGACGGCTCCCAAAACCACGTAGAAAAGTAAAATTGCGGTCACGACCATCAGGGGTGACAAGCCCCAGCCGCCGACCACTGTGGCCAACTGATTGGGAACTTGCGTAAGTGCCAAAGAAGAATTCATGACATCCGCACCAATGAAGATCATGAAAATCATGGCCGAGCTCTGCGCGGTGGCATAGAAGCACTCTTTGAATTTGGCCCAAGTTATTTCTCGCTTCAAGAGAGCCGCGACAAATGTCGATGCTGCACCTACACCCGCACCTTCCGTGGGTGTGAAAAAGCCGCCATAAATGCCCCCAAAAACAATGACGAAGATGATGGCGATGGGGACAATGCCAGCCATTGCCGCCATTGAAAATTTCTCAATACTGTCATCGACTTCGGGCGCCTGTCCTGGTACCACCCGGACATAGATCGCAATGGCAATCATGTAGCCAAGCATGGCAATCAGCCCCGGAACCATGGCTGCAGCAAACAGTTTGGCGATGTTTTGTTCGGTCAAAATGGCATAAATTACCAAGGGCACTGAAGGCGGGATCAAAATACCCAAGGTGCCGCCTGCCGCCAATGTGCCTGTCGACAAGCGACCTGAGTAGCCGTGTCGTTTCATCTCTGGCAGCGCAACCCCTGTGATGGTGGCGGCTGTCGCAACGGATGACCCGCAGATGGAACCGAATGCTGCACTGGCCAAAACTGCAGCCATGGCCAAGCCACCCTTGAAACGGCCCATCACGCTTGCAGCGAATTGAAAAAGGGCTTTGCTGATGCCGCCTTGAGTGGCGAAGTGGCCCATCAAAATAAAAAGCGGAATCACCGAGAGGTCATAACTGGCAAAACGAGCGAAGGCCAGGTTGTTCAAAAAGTTGGAGTAAGGGCCCCAGCCCGTTTGAATCAAATAACCCAGGGTTCCAGCAGAGAACATGGCAACGGCAATGGGAACTCGGATGGCCATGAGGAGCAGCATGACGCCAAAAATAATCAAGCAAAGTGTGAGCGCGCTCATGTGGCTGTGCCCTCGGTCATTTCAAATGCTTCTCCCATCAAGGCTTGTGTCAAAGCAATCACTGCGCTCAGAGCCAGGGGGGGAGTCATGGCTGCAAAAACAACCCATTCAGGAAAACCCAACATCATCGACCCCGATTGTGAAGTCCATGCGTTCAAACCACCTAGGCAGGTTCTCCAAGCAATGAGTCCAAATGCCATGGCCATGAAAAGTGCGCCTAACCTGTCAAGTTGGACAATGGTGGCTTGACTTGCCTTGGCTGTGAAAAAGTCAACAATGATGTTGGCTTTCTTAAACTGACACAGGGGCATGAACAAGGCAATGGCGGCACCAGTTGCAACACCTGTCAATTCAAAGTCGCCCGTGATGGTATTGCCCGTGGTGTTTCGTCCGATCAGGCTGTAACAGGTCATGAGGGTAATGCCTGTGAGCAAAATGCCTGACAGGATGCTGCAAAACTTGGCCAAAATTTCAAGAATTTTCAAGATCTACTCCAAGAAAGGGACACCTGTGAAAACCAGGGCCCATTTTCCGCACAGTGCGCATTACAAAGCGGGATTAACTTTGACTGTTAAGCTCCCTAAGCCGGCCACACGACCTACCAATGTGTCACCTGCAACCACCGCTGCGACGCCTTCAGGTGTGCCGCTGTAAATCAGGTCGCCAGCATGCAATTCCCAAGCGGCTGACAAATGCTCAATGGTTTCGGCCACATTCCAGATCAGTTTGGCCACATTGCTTTTTTGCCGAAGTTCGCCATTCACCATAAGGTCGAGTTCTGCGTTGTTCACATCGCCTGCTTTGCCAATGGGCGTGATCGGGCCGATGGGCGCTGAGTGATCAACAGCCTTGCCAATGCACCATGGACGACCTTGTTTTTTCATGTCGTTTTGTAAATCCCGACGCGTCATGTCAAGTCCTACCGCGTAGCCATAAATGTGTTTGGCAGCATCTGCGGCTTTGATATTCCGGCCGCCTGTGCCAATGGCCACCACCAGTTCAATTTCATGGTGAAAATTCTTCGTGAGGCTGGGATACGGCATGTGTCCGGTATCGCCTTCATTGACCACGACCAAGGCATCTGCAGGCTTCAAAAAGAAGAAGGGTGGCTCTCGACCTGTGAATCCCATTTCCTTGCCGTGCTCTTCATAATTTCGACCAACAAAGTAAATGCGTCGAACTGGAAAGCGTTCTGCTTGGCCCAAAACAGGAACCGAAACCACAGGGGAAGGTGAAAATACAAAGCTCATGGGAACCTTTCAAATGTGACTATTTTTGAACTAATGTAAGCGCATTGCGATTTTCATAAGTATACTTATTAACAGACCCATGCGCCCATCCAAAGACCCACGTGACAACTCAAAGTTTTGATTTCGCCCAAGCGCCAGGCCATCTGGTTCGACGCGCACAGCAAATTGCGGTAGCCCTCTTCATGGCTGAATTGTCTTCTGAAGATGTCACGCCCGTTCAATTCGCAATTTTGAATGCCGTGATGGACACACCAGGCATTGATCAAATCACATTGGCGGGCAGGGTGGCTTTTGACGCTGCCACATCGGGTTCTGTCATTGGCCGCTTAGAAACCAAAGGCTGGATTCGGCGCGAGCCCGACAGTACAGACAGAAGGCGCAAGCTTTTGTGGCTGACCGCATCCGGCGAAGAAGCAAGCCTTCAAATGAAAACGGCTGTTGAGCAGGTTCAATTGAATTTATTGAAGCCTTTGAATCAAGAGGACGCAGCGACTTTGGTCAGACTGCTTTCTAAGCTGGTGGCCGGACATGAAACACCCGTCTAGCCATCTGCAGTGAAATAGAAAATCAGCTTTTGTAAGTGAGTTCGAAATGCTCGACAAAAGGAGCTGATGCAAAGAAGGGGCCCACGATGGCGCGCCATTCTGTGAACAACGCGGACTCTCTAAATCCCACAGTGTGATCTTCCAAGGTGTCCCAAAAAATTTGCAATACAAATCGGTCAGGATTTTCAATGCATCGATTGACCTTGGCCCCTTGAAAACCTTTGGCGCGGGAGATCACAGTTTGAATGCCGCGAGATATGGCTTCTTCAAAGGCCTCTTGTTGTCCAGGTTTGATCCGGATGTCAGCGAGTTCGAGAATCATCGTTTTCCTTCATTTAAAGAATGATAAAACAGGGGGTGTTGTAAAAGCCAGTCAATTAAATCCTGCGTTGACGAGCGGCCCACAATACCAGTGAAACAAATGCAAGCGTCACGATACACAGGGCAAATGAACTCGCTGCCCAAAAAGTACTGACTTCAGGTCGAGGAGCCCAATTGCCAATGCCTTGGTAGGCCCACATGTAGGCTCCGCCAAGACCGATGCCCCAAAGCATCACGCTGTAGATGGCCAACGGAAGCAGGGTAATTCTGTAGCATCTGAGAATGAATGCGCACACAGCTTGAAGGGCATCCACGATGTGATAAAAAGCAGCCCATACCAAGACCGAGGATGCTGCCATAGCAACGGCTGCATTGGCAGTGAACAAATGAGCCAATTCTTCACTCAAAAACCCCAAGCTGCAGCTGAAAAAAATAGACATCAGCAAGCTGAGTTTCAAGCCGGTATGAGCCGCACGCTCAGCATGCAGAGCATTGCCAGCACCAAGCCAAAAGCCAACGCGTGAACTGCATGCGATTCCCAGCGCCAAGGGCACCATGTAAAGCAAGCTGGCCAAACTGGTCGCAATTTGATGGCTGGCTGCGGCAACGATGCCTTGCCTTGAGATGAACAATGCCATCATGGTGAAAGCAGTGACTTCCACCATCAAAGACAAGGCTGAAGGCACGCCTAATTTTAAAAACTGTTTGATCGTTGGCCAATGAACCGGCTCCATGGCATGCCAAATTTGATAATCTGAATAGACTGCCCGATTGCGAATGAAATGAATGCCCATGGCCATCAGCCAAGCGTTGACAATGAGAGTTGCCCATGCACATCCGGCAACACCTTGTGCTTCGATCCCCCAGCCGCCAAGGGTGAACCAAATTGAAAGTGGAATTTTGATGCAAAGCGCTGCAAGTTGCAGACCGGTGACCAACAAAGGCATGCCTAAACTCTGATTCAAAGTGGCATACATCCGAAAGAAAAGAGAAGGCCCGACTGCGATTGCCAAAATACTCAAATAGGCTTTGATATCAGTTTGCAGTGCGAGAGGTACTTCTGTGAGCTTGAGCCATGGATCGGGGAAAATAAGCGCCAGAGTGCCAAGGCAGCTAACTCCCAGACAAAGGTAAAGTGCTTGGCGAACAGATTGACCTAACTTGACATTTGCACCTGCACCACGCAACTCTGACCATACGGGTAGCAATGCTTGCATCAGGCCATTGAGAGCAACGTAGACGCTGATGTAAATGGCGGAACCGACCGATAAGGCTGCGAGCGCAGAGGCGTCATAACGACCTGCAATCAGGGTGTCTGCAATACCAAAAGCCATGACGGCCATTTGCCCCACTAAAACAGTACTGGCATGGCGAGCAATGAGGCGAGATTCGAACATTCAGACAAGCGTCGTCAGGGTTTGATCAAATCAGCTTCAGGGGAGCGCCTGTACAAAACGATGTCTTCGTTATTGTCGCTGGGGCGCCTCACCGTTGCATGGTGTTTCCACCGCGTCATTTCAGTTTGCTTCGGCAATGTGCCAGTGGCCTGCGTGTCAACAATCAGCCATGGGCATGAGACCCCAGAGCTTGGTGCAGATGAGGCTGTCAGCGGTTCAAGTTTCAAGTTTCCGTGATATTCAAAAGCCGCCCCTTGCGCGCGGGACAGCCCGTGGAAGTGGACGCAAGTAGTCTCGCCCATCATGCTGTTGACTTTGTAGACCAAGGGTGCATAGCTTCTTGCGAAATCGATCAGTGGCAACCAAAGCGTCATGACAAGCAGCCAGCAAAGCGTTGCTCCGCCAGCGGGCAAAGCCATGCTTTTCCATAAGGCAGATCGATGGCGGCCAGCGCGCCACTTCACCAAGAGAGCCCAAAACAGCGTTGCCAGCAAAGCAATGATGGACAAGGTCCAAGAGAATTCGGGAATGAAGCCGGGGGCCAATCGAGCAACGTTGATGGCAGGTTGGGCAGGGATGCCTGTTTGCATCGAAAACCAAACCACCCAGATGATCAATGCGCCTGCGCTGAAAAAAAGCAGGGTGAACCAGTCGATGAAAGCACTCACACTTCGTTGGAGTGTTGGCAATGCAAAAGAGGCCAAAGTGGCCATGGCAGGAAGGACCAGCAGCAAAGCGCGGTCACTCAAGCCAGAAAGCCAAGTGCCTGTGATGGCCACGGAGATGAACCAGAGCGGTAATGAAAGATGTGGACTGGCGACAACATTCTTTAATTGATGGCGCCAGCGCCAGAGTGTCCAAACTGCAAGCGGCCAAGCCGGCCATGTGAACCACAGGAGCAACCTCGCCATGGCTTTCACTTCAAAAAGATGAGAGTAGGCAACACGCCATCGCCAAAGACCCAGGGTGCTGGCGGTGGCCGCTGTGATGAAGCAAAACAAAAGGATCCAAGCAATGTCGATGCGTCTGACCCGTGGAATTGTTGTTTGTTGTGAACCCAACGCCATTAAAACGGCACCCCCAAGTCCTAAGACCAATGCCAAGGCAGGCGCCCCAGAAAGTGCCAGCCCCATCATGCCCAATGCGGCGCTGATCAAGGCTGCCCTTCGGTGTCTAGAGAGGTTGGCCAGTGCGAAAAAGAGCAGGGTGCTGAAGGCCAGTTGCGCCAAAGCAGGCGTCGCTTCATGCGACAGTCTGGCAAGTCCGAGACAGGCAATTAAAGCCAGCAAGCCGCCATCTGCTATTGCACGGGCGTAATCGGCAGGTCGAGCCTCGCCCCCAAATGCGAATGTCACGGGCTGAGCGGAAGGCGTTCTGGCCAAAGCGTAAACGCCATACCAGGTTGCGACCAAGGTCAAGCCGAGCAAACCTGCGTAAGCCAAATGCACCGAGGTTGGAGAGGGGAAGCGACTGGGTGCGATTTGCAGGGCCCAAGCACCCAGCCAATAGGGCAGGAGTGCAGCCGCTGGATCGGGTTGTCCCAACAGAGTGGGTTTGAACCATGACACAGACTCTGGGCCGAAGGCTTGCGCCAAATGCAACATCAAGCCAAAGGCTTCCATGTCATCGGCTTTCCAAGGGCTGCGGCCGACAAGACCTGGCAGCACATAGGCCAAACAAAGGCTCCAGAGAGCCCAACGCGGCAAGCGCGCGACAGCACTCTGCGCAACGATGGCTGGGTTGGATGAAGAGTCTGACATGAAGGGTCGGTGAGTTGTCAGAAGATATCAGAGTTCAAGGACGCACAAATAATCTACCACCAAAAAACAAGGGCAGGCCGGTTGCCCGGGCTGCCCTGCGATGGTCACCAAGTGACCTGAGTGAATGACTTTTCGTCTTATTTCGCAACGGTCGTTTTGCCGAAACGATTGCGGAATTTCTCAACACGACCACCCATGTTGTCCACGGATTTTTGTGTGCCGGTGTAGAAAGGGTGTGATTCGCTGGAGGTATCGAGTTTGAACAAAGGCAGCTCGCGGCCGTCGTCCATTTTCACCATCTCTTTGGCATTGACGCAAGAACGTGTGACAAACTTGAAGCCGTTTGACAAGTCCAAGAAGCAAACTTCTCGGTAGTTGGGGTGAATGCCTTCTTTCATGATCTATTCCTTGAGTTCAGATGCGATAGCCGCCCACGGACCATCCGAGGTACTTTTCGCGAAACACGAGATTATGGCATGAAATCAATGACTTGCATGCCAAAAATGCGCTGAGAAAGCGACTTTTTAGCCGCCGCGACGCATCATGTCGAAGAACTCGACATTGCTCTTTGTTGCTTTCATGCTCTTGAGAACCATTTCCATGGCCTCAATCTCGTCCATGTTGTACATGAACTGACGCAAGATGCGGGTTTTTTGAAGCACTTCAGGCTGAAGCAACAATTCTTCGCGGCGCGTGCCACTTCGATTCAAGTTGATGGCTGGGAAGACACGTTTTTCGTACAAACGACGTTCCAAATGAATTTCGCAATTGCCTGTGCCTTTGAATTCCTCAAAGATCACCTCGTCCATGCGGCTGCCGGTATCCACCAAGGCTGTGGCAATGATGGTGAGACTTCCGCCTTCTTCAACATTGCGAGCTGCCCCAAAAAAACGTTTTGGGCGCTGCAAGGCATTGGCGTCGACACCACCGGTCAAGACCTTGCCAGAGCTGGGAACCACGTTGTTGTAGGCGCGGGCCAAACGGGTGATGGAGTCGAGCAAGATGACCACATCTTTTTTCAATTCAACCAAACGTTTTGCGCGCTCAATGACCATTTCGGCCACGTGCACGTGACGGGCTGCAGGTTCGTCAAAGGTAGAGGCAATTACTTCGCCGCGAACAGTGCGCTGCATCTCTGTAACCTCTTCAGGACGCTCATCGACGAGCAAAACCATGAGGTGAACGTCGGGGTTGTTGGCGGTGATGGCGTGGGCAATGTGCTGCATCATCACGGTCTTACCTGACTTGGGCTGCGCCACAATCAGGGCGCGCTGACCTTTGCCAATCGGGGCGATGATGTCAATCACGCGGCTGGTGATGTTTTCGTCGGCCTTGATGTCGCGCTCTAAATGCATCTGAATGTTGGGGAACAAAGGCGTCAAGTTTTCAAACATGACCTTGTGCTTGTTGTTCTCTGGCAAGTCGCCATTGACTTTGTCTAGCTTGGTGAGGGCAAAGTAGCGCTCGCCATCTTTGGGAATTCGAACTTCACCTTCAATCATGTCGCCGGTGTGCAAATTGAATCTGCGCACTTGGCTGGGACTGATGTAAATGTCGTCGGTGCTGGCGGTGTAGCTGGTGTCGGGGCTGCGCAAGAAACCAAAGCCATCGGGCAAGATTTCCAACACGCCATCTGCGAAAACTTGTTCACCAGCGCGAGCACGCTTCTTGATGATGGCGAACATGAGCTCTTGTTTGCGCATGCGGCCCGTGTTTTCAATTTCAAGCTCGTCGGCTTGCTTGAGGACTTCAGACACGTGCAGTGCCTTGAGTTCATTTAAGTGCATGGATTTACCTGCGTAAAGCAACCCTCATGGGTTGATGTCAAAGATTCAGGGGGAGGAAGAAAATCGAAATTTCAAACGTCTAGAAATCAGAGCTTGAAAATTGCACCAGAGGGATCAATGGGTGCTTGGGGCTTTGAAAAATTTCTATCTTGAAACTGTGCAGAAACCTTTTTGGGGCTCAACGGTTTGGATTATGACAGCATTTTAAGGCCGCTCGCAAGCTCTGTGAAGCGTCCCCAGGTTGTGGATGGGGCCACTTGGGGAGCGCTCGAGACTGGAAAAACAAGCGCAGTGTGGGATTAAGCCAACTGCTGGTCGATGAAGGCGGTCAATTGAGCTTTGCTCATGGCACCCACTTTGGTTGCGGCCAATTGACCATCTTTGAAGATCATCAGGGTGGGGATGCCGCGAATGCCAAATTTGGCGGGGACGTCCCGGTTCTCATCGACATTCATTTTGGTAATTAGCAGCTTGCCTTCGTATCCGCTTGCAACTTCATCCAAAATAGGGGCAATCATTTTGCAGGGGCCGCACCATTCAGCCCAAAAATCAACAATCACAGGTTTGTCTGATTTCAAGACGTCAGATTCAAATGTGGCATCGGAGGTGTGTTTAATCAAATCGCTGGCCATGGACTTTTCCTTGTTGAAATTGATGTGTCGGCTCGTGTGCCTAGGTAAACTGGGTGTATTTTGACAGAAACAATGATGATCACCCACTTTTGAGGTCATCCCCATCGCCATGCACTCAACTCATTCTGGCAAACCGAGCCCTCAAAACGTCAAAGTGGCTGTCGTGGGCGGCGGCCCTGCAGGGCTGATGGCGGCTGAAATATTGTCGGGCTTTGGCCACGAGGTTCACTTGTTTGACGCCATGCCCTCTGTTGGCAGAAAATTTCTATTGGCTGGCAAGGGTGGCTTGAACCTGACCCATTCTGAATCATCTGATCAGTTTTTAAATCGATATGGCGAGGGACAAGCTCATTTGGCGCCGATCCTGACCCAGTGGGCGGGGCATCAAGCCCGAGATTGGGCTCATGGTTTGGGCATTGAGACCTTCGTTGGCACTTCCGGGCGCGTCTTTCCCAAAGAAATGAAAGCAGCCCCTTTGCTTCGGGCTTGGTTAAGCCGATTGCGCCACCCCTTGCTTGGTTACCCCGTCCAGTTTCACATGCGGCACAAATTGTTGGGCCTGAAATCCTTGACCACGCAAGACCAAGAGGGCTCGGCATCTCAAACCGAAATGACGTTTGAAACCAGAGCTGTCTCTTCCGAGTTGATCCAGGTCAAAAAAGTCACGGCGCAATGGGTGTTGCTGGCGCTTGGGGGAGGAAGCTGGGCTCGCTTGGGGTCAGATGGCGCCTGGGTGCCATGGCTTCAAAGAGCCGGTGTTCCGGTGAATCCGCTGTTGCCATCGAATTGTGGCTTTCACGTGGCCGGTCGACAGGGGCAAGGTTGGACCCAATTTTTCAGTGAAAAATTTGCGGGGCATGCTTTGAAATCCGTAGCGCTCTGCTGGCATAACTCGCAAGGTGAAGAATTGCACCGACAAGGCGAATTTGTTGTGACTGTCTACGGTGTCGAGGGGAGTCTCATCTACACAGCGTCTGCCGATTTAAGGCGAGCCCTCGAGTCCCTTGACCAAGCTTCCTTGCAACTGGATTTATTGCCTGACAAGTCGCTTCAGCAAGTTGTCAAAGAAGTCGCTCATCCGCGGGGAAAGCGAAGTCTGTCCACTCATTTGAAGAGCCGACTTGGCTTAGAGGGTGTCAAGATGGGTTTGCTCAATGAGCTGCTGACCCCTGAAGCCTTGCAAAGTCCGCTGGAATTGGCCAAAGCCATCAAAGGCTTGGACCTCAAAATCACGGCCACGCGGCCTCTGGATGAAGCCATCAGCTCGGCAGGTGGGGTGCAATGGAGCGGCATGGACTTCTCTCTTCAAGCCCTGGCTCTGCCTGGGGTTTTTTGTGCAGGAGAAATGTTGGATTGGGAGGCCCCAACAGGCGGGTATTTGTTAACTGCCGCGATGGCAACCGGTCGGCATGCAGCCAAATCCTTGCATGCCCTGATAAAAGGTGACGAGCCTTGACCCCGGCACTGGCTCCACAGTTAGAGCTGCTTGGTTCCCCACCTGACTCGGTTGGCCGCTTCACCATGCGGGAAGGCCCGTCGAGGCATATTGTAAGACACCGATAGAATCAGGCCATGTCTTATCTTGTTCTTGCGCGCAAATACCGTCCCCGCAACTTCACTGAAATGGTGGGGCAAGAGCACGTGGTGCAGGCCCTGACCAATGCCTTGGTACAGCAACGCTTGCACCATGCCTACTTGTTCACGGGCACACGTGGCGTTGGTAAAACCACCGTATCACGGATTTTGGCAAAGTCTTTGAATTGCCAAGGTATTGACGGGCAGGGGGGCATCACAGCAGCGCCATGCGGTGTTTGCCAAGCTTGCCAAGACATTGATTCCGGACGATTTGTCGATTACACGGAACTAGACGCAGCCTCCAATCGTGGGGTTGACGAAGTTCAAAGCTTGTTAGAACAAGCGGTATACAAACCCGTTCAAGGGCGCTTCAAGGTCTTCATGATTGACGAGGTGCACATGCTGACCAACACGGCCTTCAATGCCATGCTCAAAACATTGGAAGAGCCACCTGAATATTTGAAGTTTGTTTTGGCCACAACCGATCCTCAAAAAGTGCCTGTGACCGTCTTATCACGTTGTTTGCAATTCAATTTGAGGCCCATGGCGCCTGAAACGATTTTTGAGCATTTGACCCAAGTCCTGAGCAAGGAAAATTTACCTTCAGAGCCCACCGCACTGAGCTTGCTTGCCAGGGCTGCCCGGGGATCGATGCGTGATGCCTTGAGCCTCACAGACCAAGCCATTGCTTTTGGCAATGGGCAACTGCAAGAGGCCACGGTTCGACTCATGTTGGGAAGTGTCGACCGCAGTCATGTGCTCGGTTTAATTGATGCTTTGGCCAGAGGCCATGGTGCCGATGTGGTCTCAATTTCAGAAACACTCAGATTGAATGGATTGTCAGCAGCTTCAGCCCTCGAAGACATGTCCATGGTCTTACAACGCATGGCTGTTTTGCAGGCAGTGCCCCAAGCAGCTGCAGAGTCTCATGATCCTGATCATCAAGAAATGTTGCGTTTGTCACAAACCATGGCAGCAGATGAGACACAACTTTTGTACAGTTTGTGCCTTCATGGCCGCGCAGAATTGGGATTGGCCCCTGATGAATATGCGGGCTTGACCATGGTCCTGCTGAGGTTGTTGGCCTTCAAGCCCAAAGTGGCAGGGAGCCAACAGGCCGTCATGCCTGAGGCCCAAAAAAAAACTTTAACGACAGCGGCTCCGTCTGAATCACGGGTGGTGACGCGGCCAGCGTTGCAGCCAGTAAGTCAAGCTGCCCAGCCGCCATTGGCCCCTGCAGTCCAAGTCAAAACGCTGCCTGTGCGAGAAGCCAGTGAGCCCTCAGCCAGAACAGCGCCTAAAACCTTGGTGCCAACGGAAGAAGGTGAGTTTTGGACCCAAACGGTGCGAGGATTGGTGGCCACTGACGCCGTCCATGCCTTGGTGAGGGAGTTGGCAATGCAATCTCAATTGATTGCGCGTGATACCGATCAATGGCATTTGCGCATCGAAAGCGAATCTTTGAATCAAGGGGCAGCGCGTGAACGCTTGCAAGCGGCTTTGCACGCTGCAGGGCATGTGGTGAAACTGGTGGTTGAAATTGGCAAAGTGTCTGATTCTCCAGCTCAAAGGAATGCCGCTGCCCTTGCCGACAAACAAAAAGCTGCAGAGGATTTGATTCACTCAGACCCTTTGGTGCAAGCCATGGTGCAAGATTTTGGCGCAAAAATAGTGCCTGGCAGTATCAAACTCGTTCACTCAAATTAATTCAAATTAACTTCAATTGAAGAGGGATTTCTATGTTTAACAAAGGTCAATTGGCAGGTTTGATGAAGCAAGCTCAAGCCATGCAAGACAATCTCAAAAAAGCACAAGACGAATTGGCTTTCGTCGAAGTGGAGGGCACCGCTGGCGCTGGCTTGGTCAAGGTCATCATGACTTGCAAGCATGCGGTTAAACGCATCACCATCGACCCTGGCTTGTTGGCCGACGACAAGGACATGCTTGAAGATTTGGTGGCGGCTGCTTTCAATGATGCGATTCGTCAGGCTGAAGAAGTTTCACAGCAAAAAATGGGGAAACTCACGGCAGGCTTGCCGCCTGGCATGAAATTGCCCTTCTAAGATGAAAGTCCCCACTTGATGCAAAAACCAACAGTTCACGCCTTGGATGCGCTCATTCAAGCCTTGCGTGTGCTGCCAGGAGTGGGTGCCAAGTCTGCGTCCCGCATGGCCTTTCATTTGATGCAGCACGAGCGCAGCGCGGCCCTGCAATTGGCAGCAGCCCTTGAGCACGCGAGTGAAAATGTGCGTCATTGCGCAACTTGCCACACACTGACGGAAACAGAAATTTGTATTTTATGTGCGGATACCCAGAGAGACCGTAGCAAGTTGTGCGTGGTGGAGACGCCTGCAGACCAGGCCGCCATTGAGCGCACTTCAACTTTCCAAGGTTTGTATTTTGTCCTGATGGGCAAGCTCAGTCCTCTCGATGGCATTGGTCCCAATGACTTGGGATTCGCCAAGTTGGCTGAGCGTTGTACGGACGGTGTTGTGCAAGAGGTGATTTTGGCAACGAACTTCACCGGTGAGGGCGAGGCAACAGCGCATGTGATTGCCGACATGTTGAAAAAGCGTGGCCTTCGAGTGACGCGACTGGCTCGTGGCGTGCCAGCTGGAAGTGAATTGGAATACGTTGATTTAGGCACCATTGCACATGCACTCAACGATCGACGCTGAATGCAAAGCTGAGAACTGAGATCCTAGTGTTCCTCATTAAGTAATTACCCGCTTGGGATGTTTCCCAATTCACATTCTCAGAGACCTTTGTATGCTGAAATTGATTTCAAAATTTCATGCAAAGGAGTAAGTTGTGCAGGGCATCACACGTCGACGTGAGTTTTCAGCACTGCTTGCTGCAGGGCTATTGTTAACAGTCGATTGTTCAAAAGCCGCTGCTTCAACCCAACGCGTCAGCATTGCCCTTGCAGCCAGACACAGTCTTTATCATCTTCCCTTGATCGTGGCCGATCAGATAGGTTATTTCAAGGCAGAGGGATTGCACATCGATTGGATCGACGCCGATTCAGGATCGCATGCGGTCAGCCTTGCTGCCAATGGTCAAGCAGATGTGGTTTCAGGTGCCTTTGAGCACACGCTGGATTTGCAGGCGCAGGGCCTGAATTTTCGGGCCTTCGTTCTTCAAGGCAGGGCGCCCCAAATCAGCCTAGGTTTGGTAAGCCGTCGTTTGGCAACCATGAAAGCTCCGGCCGATCTCAAATCTATTCGGATGGGTATTTCCTCTGTGGGCTCCGCTACCCATTGGATGACCCAGCACTGGATGAGACAGGTGGGGATCTTCTCAGACAACGTTCAGTTGATTGAATTGGGTGGCAATGTTTCTGAAAGTGTTGAGGCCGTCAGAGCGGGTTCCGTTGACGGGCTCTGCCACGTTGATCCTGTGATGCATTACCTTGAACAAAAAGCTGAGCTTCGTGTTTTGGCCGAAACCCGAACCCTGACAAGCTCGCAGCGCATGTTTGGGGGGCCTATGCCTTCGGCTTGCTTGTTTGCGCGAGAAGATTTTTTGAAAACAAGGGCCGACGCAACGAGAGGGCTGACATCAGGCGTTTTGCGTGCATTGAATTGGCTCAAAACAGCAGGGCCTACTGATATTTTGAAAGTCGTTCCATCTCCTCATTGGATGGGCGATCGCGCTTTGTATTTGGGGGCATTTGAAAAAGTCAGAGATTCCTACAGCCCTGACGGCCTCTTCGGCAAAGAGGCACTTCAGACAGCTGGTCGAGCAAGAGCCAGTCGCATCACAGACGACCGTTCAAATTGGAAAACGCTGGGGCAATCCTATACCAACGAATTTGTTCAAGCGCTGAAGCGCAAGCCCGCGCTGTGAATTTCAATCAGTGTGGTTTGGCTTAATTTTCGCGTTTTTTGCTTTTGCGTGCACCAGTTTTGGATTTGGAAGGTGTGGAAGATTGATTCACACCCAGCGATTTGTTTGCAATGTTCGATTTTTTGGAGGCGGTCTTGCTGCCCCTTGAACTGGCAGTGGTTGGTACAAAAATAGCAATTGATTGGCCAGGTTTTAAAGCGACGGGTATTTTTAATTTATTCCAAGCTGCAATGCTGTTAGGCGTCACGTCGTGCCTGTTGGCCAAGGTGTTCAAGGTATCACCTTTCTGGACTTTCACCATGATTTTGCGCAACACAATTTCAGGTGAAAAAGAAATTTTGGCGTTGTCTGCCAAATGCTCGGTCACGTCGTTGTCCAATGCGCCTTGTCTGGCCACCAGCAGGGTAGAACCCTGTTTAATTTGCATGCCGTTGGGAATTTGATTCACACTTTTCAATTCGCTCTCAGACATCTTGACCAGCTTGCTGGCCTCTGAAACTTTCATGGTTTTGGGCACGGACCATGCCGTCCAACTGGCCAAGGGCTTGGCGGCGTGCTCATCCAAGCGACGGAGAAATTTTTCCGCATTGTCCCAAGGCAATAACACCTCGGGGGTGCCGGCCGCCAGAATGACGGGCCGACTCATGGATGGATTCAAGGACTTAAAGTCTTCCAAACTGATGCCCGCAAAATTGGCGGCCACTCTCACGTCAATGTCACGCGTGATGTTCACAGCTTTGAAATAGGGGTGATTTTGAATCAGGGGCAAACGCGCGTTGAAATTTTGCGGTTGCGCAATGATGTTCTTGACGGCTTGCAGTTTGGGCACGTAATAGCGAGTTTCGTTGGGCATTTTCAAGTCTGAATAACTGAGACCCAAACCTGCAGCCTTGTTCTTGGCCAAAGCGCGGCCCACACTGCCCTCGCCCCAGTTGTAGGCGGCCAATGCCAAGTGCCAATCGCCAAACATGCCATGAAGTTTTTGGAGGTAGTCTAGCGCGGCTCTGGTTGACTCAACAACGCCGCGCCGTTCGTCACGAAATACATTTTGTTTCAAGTCAAAATATTTCCCCGTGGCTGGCATGAACTGCCACATGCCAGCTGCCTTCGCGGAAGATACCGCTTCGGGGTTGAAAGCTGATTCAATGAATGGGAGCAGGGCCAATTCAGTGGGCATGTTGCGACGCTCAAGTTCTTCCACAATGTGGAACAAATATTTTCGCGAGCGTTCGGTCATTCGAACCATGTAATCGGGCCTGGCTGCATACCATTCTTCACGGTCTCTGACCAAGTCATTCTCTAGATCTGGCATGGCGAATCCTTGACGAATTCGCACCCAAATATCTGCGGTAGCTTCGATTGGAATATCAATTTTTGGCGGAAGGATCACGGCCTTCTCTGCTGCTTGAATTGGAGGAGGAGATTGAGTTTGAGACAGGGTGGGAGTAGGAGATTCGGCAGGTGGCGCAATAACTTCGGCACTGATCTTGGTTTCTGGGCTTGTCTGTAGATTGGCGCAACCTGACATGCCCCATGCGGCGAAGGAAATTGCGAACCATTGAAGGCAAGTTTTCAATTTTTGATTTTTCATCTGAATTCGTTTTTCCACAAACGCAAGTTGGCAAATATGTCTGCCTCTTGGTTCGATGTTGAGGGTGCAAATCCTTTCACAGCCGCCATGACAGAGACGTGACGACTGCGCAAAAATGGATTGATCGCCAACTCAGTGGACAAGAGAGAGGGCAATGTGGGTTTATTTTGTGAACGTTGTTGTTCGCAATGCAGCTTGTAAGACTGCAGGGCGTCGTTGTGTGGCTCCACGGCCATTGCAAATTTCAAATTGCTGAGGGTGTACTCGTGTGCGCAGCAAACCCGGGTCTTACCAGGCAGCGCGGCCAAGTGATCCAAAGATTGAAGCATCTGCTGGGGGCTGCCTTCGAACAATCTGCCGCATCCGCCGGAGAACAAGGTATCCCCACAAAACAACAGGGGATCTTGGTCTGAAGGCTGAGCCCAATAAGCAATATGCCCTGCCGTATGCCCTGGAACCTCCATGACTTGGAAGCTCAGGCCTTCCCAGCTGACAAGCTGACCCTGGCGCAGGGGGTGGTAAACAAAGGGGAGTTGTTCATTGGCTGGGCCATAGACCTCACAATGCCATTCGCTTTTCAATGTGGCAACACCCCCGGTGTGGTCGGCGTGATGATGCGTGACTAAAATGCAGTCAAGCGAATGCTTATTTTCTTTGAGCCATTTGGAGACAGGAGCCGCATCCCCCGGATCGACCACCATCGCGCGGCCCTCATGTTGCAAGAGCCAAATGTAGTTGTCCGAGAAAGCGGGAAGTGGAATAAGGTTCATGAATCCTCCTATTATAGAAAACAGTGTGAGCACACAATCCATGACGCAGGTCTGGCGCCAATGGTTGGACACGCCCGCGGGAGCCTATCTGTTGTCTTGGGAGCAGGCCCAACTGGACAACATGGTGGCTGACATCTTTGGCTATCATGCACTGCAAATTGGGATGCCTGAAATAGCGGGCTTGCAAGCCAATCGCATGCCACACCAGTGGCTTGCTGTTTCTGAGCCTGAACAATTGCAGGATGCACCCCAAGTTCAACTCCTCGCGCACAGCGTGGCGCTGCCTTTTCAAGCGGACAGTCTTGATTTGCTCGTCATGCCCCACAGTCTTGAATTGAGCTTGGACGCCCATGCCACGCTTCGCGAAGCCGAAAGGGTCTTGGTTCCTGAGGGTCATCTGGTGATCACAGGACTGAATCCAACCAGCCTCTGGGGATGGCGCCACCAACGTGCTCAATGGTACAAGCGATGGGGTCGGATGGCTTTGACGGCCCCGCCTTGTGATGAATTAATCGCCTATTGGCGCCTCAAGGATTGGCTTCGACTTTTGGGATTCGAGGTCAAAGTCACAAAATTTGGATGCTGGCGGCCTGCCCTGGACAAGCCAACTTGGTTTCAGCGGTGGTCTTGGTTGGAGAAATGGGGGGCTCAATGGTTTCCTATTTTGGGCGGTGCATATACCGTTGTGGCAGTTAAAAAAGTTCAAGGCAGTCGAATTTTGGGTGCTTCGTGGAAACAGCGACGGCCTCAAACTCAGGCCGCGGTAACGATTGCGCAGAGGCAGACAAAGCCCTCTGAAGGCGCGGGTCTTCAAAGAAAGAGTGAATGTGAACCACGTTGAGATACACACGGATGGCGCGTGCAAAGGCAATCCTGGGCCGGGAGGTTGGGGCGCCTTGATGAGATCGGGTGAAAATGTTCGTGAAATTTTTGGGGGTGAACTAGGCACCACCAACAATCGAATGGAGTTAACCGCTGTGATAGAGGCCCTGTTGGCACTGAAGCGCCCCTGCAAGGTCACCCTTTACTTGGACAGTGAATATGTTCGAAAAGGCATCACAGAATGGATTCACGGCTGGAAAGCCAAAGGCTGGCGAACTGCGTCCAAACAGGCTGTCAAAAATGCAGATTTGTGGCAAAAATTAGACATTTTGGTGGCCAACTCAGAGCATCAGATTGAATGGCGCTGGGTCAAAGGCCATGCGGGAGACCCCGGCAATGAGCGGGCAGATGCCTTGGCCAATCTGGGCTTAGACCATGTTTTGGGTCGCTAAAATCCCATTCTTATATTTTTGATATCAAAAACCAAGCCTGATGGACTTTAGCTGCCGAAATAGGGGGGCTATCACCTGAGGTTTTTGCGGATACCTGCTTGGGCCAACTGCTGTTACATTTCAGAGCTGTTTTGGGTCCTGTTTGGAAGCATTGATGTCATTTAAAAAACCTTATCTCGCAATTGCAATCCTGGGTGTGGCTGCCGCATCTGGTACTGCTTGGTGGTTGCAAAACAAACCCACAGAGTCAAATTCTGGCATGCCAGCTGCAGTGGGTTCTTCACCTGTTGCACCGGGTAATGCAGGTGCCGGATCTGGCGGACCCGCAAGACCCCCCTCAGTAGAAGTCGCCAAAGTTGAACAAACCAAGTTGGTTGAGGAAACTCAGTCTGTGGGCAGCTTAAGGTCCAATCAAGGCGTGATCGTTCGCCCCGAAGTCGGCGGGCGCGTCAGTCAAGTGATGTTCAATGACGGACAACGCGTTAAAAAAGGACAACTGCTGGTTCAGTTTGATGATCAATTGCAAGCAGCGCAGTTGATGCAAACCAAAGCTGAGTTGTCGATTGCACAAGCAAATCACACGCGCAATCAAGAACTTGTGGCGCAAAACTTCATCAGCAAAAGGTCTTTGGATGAAAGTGATGCGGCCTTGCAAGTTGCCCAAGCCAAATTATCCTTGGCACAAGTCACTTTGCAAAGATTGAAAGTGGTGGCGCCATTTGATGGCATTGTGGGTTTGCGCCAAGTGAATGCGGGTGACTATTTGAAAGATGGCGCCGACATGGTGAACTTGGAAGACATCGATGCCGTGCTGCTTGACTTTCGTTTGGCTGAGCGATTCCAAGCCAAAATCAAACCTGGTCAAAAGGCAGAGGTCAACTTTGATGCATTGCCTGGAAGGAAGTTCACGGCGGTGGTTCAAGCCATTGACCCTTTGATCGATGCCAACGGACGCTCCGTCGGGGTTCGAGCTTGTATAGACAACCGCCAGATGCAATTGCGTCCGGGCATGTTTGCGCGTGTGAACGCCGTTTTCAGTGAACGCGAGAACGCCCTGATCCTTCCAGAGGAGGCCATCATTCCGCAAGGTGGCAGATCTTTTGTGGTGCGAGTTGTGGCGGGCGCAAACAAAGATGAGCTGATGTCTGAGCGTGTGGCTGTCAAAATTGGCATTCGCCAACCAGGCAAAGTTGAAATATTAGAAGGCCTGTCCGTTGGAGATTCGGTGGTCGTTGCAGGTCATCAACGTTTGCAAAAAGATGGCACAGTGGTGCGTGTGGTTGATATGTCCAAAGGTCAGGGCGCTGCACCCAATGCCGCTGCGGGAGCACCCGGTGCACCCGCCGTGGCCGTTGCAGGTGCGCCCAATGCACCCAATGTCAAGCCTGCAGACAAAGCCGTCGATATGCGCAAAGCGATAGTCAGCAAAGCTGCTGTCACTGGTGAAAATCCCTGCCTGCGAGGTCTGAATGCAACTCGCTGAAACATCCATTCGCAGACCGGTTTTTGCAACCGTTTTATCGCTGTTGATCTTGCTGATCGGCGCGGTCAGCTTCAATCGCTTGTCTCTTCGCGAATACCCCAAAATTGATGAGCCGACGGTGACCGTCAGCGTGAAGTACCCTGGTGCTTCGGCTGAAGTCATCGAGTCCCAAGTCACCAAGCCCCTGGAAGACTCTATTGCTGGCATAGATGCGGTAGACGTCATCACCTCCATCAGCCGTGCTGACCAGTCTCAAATCACAGTTCGTTTTCGTTTGGAAAAAGATGCCGACACGGCTGCCGCTGAAGTGCGCGACAGAACCTCTCGCATCCGTGGTCGTTTGCCACAAGCCATCGAGGAGCCCGTCATTGCCAAGGTGGAAGCAGATGCTTTCCCAGTCATTTGGTTGGCATTCTCTAGCGACACTTTGACACCTCTGCAACTCAATGATTTGATCAATCGGGTGGTCAAGCCACGTTTGCAAACTGTCACGGGCGTGGCAGATGTGCGCATTTATGGTGAGCGCAAATATGCCATGCGCGTGTGGTTGGACGCAGATCGCATGGCGGGTTTCAAACTCACATCACAAGATGTGGAAGATGCCATCCGAAGAAGCAATCTTGAATTGCCAGCGGGACGCATTGAATCGCAGCAACGGGAATTCAGTGTCACATCGCAAACAGATCTGATCAAAGCCGCTCAATTTGGCGACATCACCATTCGCAATGTGAATGGCTTTCCGGTCAAGATTCGGGACGTTGCCAAAGTCGAAGAGGGAACTGCGGATGATCGAAGTCGGGTTCGATTGAATGGTAAATTTGCAATTTCAGCGGGCGTGATTCGTCAGGCGACGGCCAACCCCTTGGAGTTGTCTAAAGGCGTTCGCCAAATGATGCCGCGCTTGCAACAAGACTTGCCTGGTGATGTCTTGATTGATGTGGCCAACGATAACTCCGTCTTCATCGACAAGTCCATTAAAAGTGTTTTCAAAACCATTTTGGAAGCGGTTGTTTTGGTGGCATTGGTTATTTTTCTATTCCTTCGCACCTTGCGTGCTTCCATCATTCCCATTGTGACCATTCCTGTCAGTTTGATTGGCACATTCGCCATGATGGCGCTTGCGGGTTTCACCATCAATACCTTGACACTCCTGGCCTTGGTCTTGGCCATTGGATTGGTCGTGGACGATGCCATTGTGATGTTGGAAAATATTTACAGGCACATCGAAGAAGGCTTGGATCCTTTCTCGGCGGCCATCAAGGGCGCTAGAGAAATTGGTTTTGCAATTGTGGCCATGTCAATGACTTTGGTGGCTGTGTTCGCACCCTTGGCCTTTACGCCGGGCAGAACAGGGAAGCTGTTCAGTGAATTTGCCTTGGCTTTGGCGGGTGCCGTGCTGGTTTCTGGTTTCGTTGCTTTGACGCTTTCGCCCATGATGAGTTCTCTGCTTTTGCGTCACAACCCTAACCCCAATCTGTTTGACAGATTCATGGAGAAAGTTCTCACGGGCCTCTCCAGTGGCTACGAAAGACTGCTCACACTCGTTCTGCGCAAAGCCCGTTGGTTGGTGGTGTCCATCATGGCCGGCTGTGGTGTCGGCATTGTTTTGGTGTATCCCACCATGAAGCAAGAGTTGTCACCCCTAGAAGATCGCGGCACTATTTTGGCCACCATCACCGCACCGGATGGTTCAACACTCGATTACACCGACAAGTACGCCAAAGCCTTGGAAAAAATTGGCAGTGCTTATCCAGAATTTGATCGAATTTTTGCTAACTTGGGTAACCCAACTGTGGCGCAGGGCAGTGTGATTTACCGTGCCGTCGATTGGGATCAGCGAAAACGCACCACCGTAGAAATAGCCAGAGAACTGCAAGCCAAGTACAACGGTATTCCGGGTATCAATGCATTCCCCATTACGCCACCTTCCTTGGGCCAGGGATTCCGCGAGCGACCTGTGAACTTCGTCATTCAAACATCTGACAGTTATCAAAATTTGAACGCGGTAACAAGTCAAATGTTGGATGAAATCGCCAAGAACCCTGGCTTTGTTGCCACGGATGTCGATTTGCGTCTGAACAAACCAGAGCTGCGAATCGATATCGATCGTGTGAAAGCCACTGAGTTGGGTGTCAGCGTCGATGTGGTGGCCAAAGCCGTGGAAACCATGCTGGGTGGACGTGCTGTCACCCGTTACAAGCGTGATGCTGAGCAATATGACGTGATCGTTCAAACTCAAATGAGCGGCCGCAACACGCCTGATGACATTGACAATATCTATGTCAGAGGTCGCAACGACGCAGTCATCCCATTGTCCGCTTTGGTTAAAGTTCGCGAGAGTGTATCGCCGCGTGAGTTAAATCACTTTGGCCAACGGCGTTCTGTGTCGATCACCTCCAATTTGTCGGCCGACTATTCTTTGGGCGAGGCCTTGAAATTTTTGGATGAAACTGCGGTGAAAGTTTTGAAACCAGGTTACACCACTGAGTTGAATGGAACCTCTCGAGAGTTCCGAAATTCACAAGGCGCCTTGGTGATTGTGTTTGTGTTGGCGCTGTTCTTTATTTTTCTGGTGTTGGCTGCACAATTTGAAAGTTTCATTGATCCCTTGGTGATCATGTTGTCTGTTCCACTTTCTATGTTTGGTGCGCTCATCACCTTGAAACTCACAGGTGGTACTTTGAATGTGTACTCGCAAATTGGACTCATCACGCTGGTCGGCTTGATTACCAAACACGGTATTTTGATCGTCGAGTTCACCAACAAGTTGCGAGAGGAGGGCGTGAGTACATTTGATGCCATCGTGAAGGCGTCTGGGCAGCGCTTGCGGCCCATTTTGATGACCACAGGTGCGATGGTCTTGGGCGCTTTGCCACTGGCCTTGGCCACGGGTGCTGGTGCAGAAAGCCGAATTCAAATTGGTTGGGTCATTGTGGGCGGCATGACATTTGGCACCTTGCTCACGGTTTTCGTTGTTCCCACGATGTACAGTTTGTTTGCCCGTCAGTCGGTGCCGGGTGCCAACAAAAACGAAGCCCTAGAGATAGCCTCCGAAACTGGTAAGGCTCACTCTTGATAAGCGAGACTGTTTAATCGAGCAGCATCACGTCCACCCAGTCCCCCGTTTGCGCGGTGGATTGGCTGTGAGACAAAACGATGAGTCCATTGGCCTGCACCATGGAGCTCAAGACGCCTGAGCCCTGATTGCCAGTGGTCATCACCTGCATTTCACCTGCCGCGTTGCGCGAGACGGTGCCCCTTTGGTACTCGGTTCGACCTGGCTTCTTGCGCAAAACCTCCTGCGTCCGGGCGCGAATCAACAAAGGGGGTGTGGCGGGGCAGCCCATCATTTTCAAGAGAGCGGGCTTCACAAAAGCCAAGAAGGTGACCATCACTGCCACCGGATTTCCAGGCAAGCCAAACAAGACGGCCGAACGTATTCCCTGCGTGATTCTGCCAACCGCCATGGGTCGACCAGGACGCATCGCAATTTTCCAAAAAGCAACATCGCCTAGTTTCTTCATCATGGCCTTGGTGAAGTCAGCTTCACCGACGCTCACTCCGCCACTGGTGATGATGACATCGGCTTGTTGAGCGGCTTGTGTGAAAGCGGTTTCAAGCTGGAGGGGCTCGTCGCGAACCACGCCCAAGTCAATCATGTCACAGCCTAAAGTTTGAAGTAGGCCATGGACAGTGTAACGATTGCTGTCGTAAACAGCGCCTTCGCGAGGCGCTTCCCCCAAGCTCAGAATTTCGTCACCGGTAGAAAAGTAGGCCACCTTCAAACGTCTGAACACCTGCACTTGTGAGAGGCCCAAGCTGGCCAGGAGCCCTGCGGCTGCAGGCGTGATGGTGGCGCCCTTCAAAAGGGCGGCTTGGCCCTTGGCAATATCTTCACCACAAAATCGACGGTTGTCACCAGCTTGGAATAAATCGGCTGGTATTTCGAGATCAGTGTCAGACTGAATGCGGCAAAGTTCCTGAGGGGCTACCGTGTTCAAGCCCTTGGGCATGATGGCGCCGGTCATTATTTTGACGCATTCGCCTGAACCAACCTGGCCTTGCCATGCCTTGCCTGCTAAAGCCGTACCGACAACCGTCAAATGAAGTGAATGTCCCTGAGTGAGTTGTGCGCCGTCAAAAGCAAAGCCGTCCATGGCTGAGTTGTCATGCGGGGGCACATTCAGGGGACTGATGACATCACATGCAAGGACTCTGCCGTGGGCAGAAAAAATACCAACCTCTTCTGTTTCTTGAATGGGAAAAACCAAGTGCGATAAAAAGCTCAGAACATCGTTGACAGCCAAAGATTGTGGATCGTAGCCCTGTAATTGAGCGGCAATGTCCTCGAGGGATGGATGCGACTTCATGTGGTTTGTTCAAGTCTGTGCAGTTCGGCAAGCGTATTCGCATTGAAGAAGGCCCGAGCGTCGACATCGGGCGTATCGAATGAGACGGTGATGGTTTTGTGTTGTGCCGTCCATGCATCAATTTTTCTACCGCCGCTTTGCATGAATTTGACCAAACTTTCAAGCAAGCTCACTCGCATCAATGAAAACACGGGTTGCGGCCTGATACTGCCATCTTCCTCCCGCGCTGCAGCCACAGCGATGTCTGCATCCTGTTCAAGGAGGGCATCCAGCAATCGTTGCGTTAAGTCAAGCGGAAAAAGGGGGCTGTCGCAGGGGACGGTAAGCATGAGAGAAGTTTCTGCTCTTTCAAGGCCTGTCAAAAATCCCGCCAAGGGTCCCGCAAAATCATCGGTGCTGTCGGGCCAAACTTGGACACCAAAAGATTCATAGGCGGATAAATTGCGATTGGCAATGATCATGATGTCATTCAGGGGTGAACCTTCCTGCATCTGCAGTCGCATCAAAGATTGAAGTGTCAGAGGGGTGCCGTTGAAGTTTTGCAAGCCCTTGTCGACGCCGCCCATCCTGCTGCCACGCCCGCCGGCAAGGATCAGTCCTGTGATGGTGATTTCATTCATGGTGTCGTTTGTCATTCAAGAAATTATCCGCCGATGTAGCTCATTTCAACTTTTCGTTTGCCCAGTTGAGATGTGTTCTCAGTATCAGAAAGGCTGAGGGGCTCTGTGCCTCTGAGTGCCGAATATCGGTCTGTGCGTTGTGTCCAGACCGCTGCAATGGCCTGTGTCAGGGCATGTGGGTCAGACTCATTTCGCAGGATGGTCTTTAAGTCGTAACCTTGTGAAGCAAACAAACATAAATAGAGTTGCCCCTCTGTGGTCAACCGTGCTCGATTGCAACTGCCACAAAAAGCTTTGGAGACGCTGCTGATCAAACCTATTTCACCCAGCTTGGCATCGTGCTGACCCTGATCATTCAAGTAGCCCCAACGTTCTGCAGTTTCTCCATTTTGAGTGGGCTGAAGTTGCGTCAGTGACATTTCAGTTTGCAGTATTTTCAAAACCTCTGAGCTAGGCATGACTTCATTCATGCGCCAACCATTGGTGGCACCTACATCCATGTACTCAATGAAACGAAGGGCAATGCCTTTGCCCTTGAAATACCTTGCCATTGGCAAAATCTCTTGTTCGTTGGTGCCGCGTTTGACCACCATGTTCACTTTGATGGGCCCTAAGCCTGCGGCTTGTGCAGCCACAATGCCCTCGAGGACATCACTGACAGGAAAATCGACGTCGTTCATGCGCTTGAAAACGGCATCATCGAGGCCATCCAGGCTCACGGTGACACGCTGCAGTCCAGCGGCTTTCAAGCTTTGCGCCTTCTTGGCCAGCAATGACCCATTGGTGGTGAGGGTGATGTCCAAAGCTTGGCCCGCAGGTGTTTTCAATCTTGCCAATTGAGCGATCAGTATTTCTAAATTTTTTCGAAGCAAGGGTTCGCCACCTGTGAGCCTTATTTTTTCAACCCCCAGATGCACAAAACTTTCGGCAGCACGCGTGATCTCCTCAAAGGTGAGCAAAGCGTTCTGGGGCAAGTAGGCGTAGTCGCTGTTGAAAATTTCTTTGGGCATGCAATAGCTGCAGCGAAAGTTACAACGGTCTGTGACGCTGATGCGAAGATCCCGAAGCGGCCGGTTCAAACCATCTCGCAATTCAGAGCTGGTTTGCCAGTCGCCACGCAAAGCCTCTTGCGGAATTTGTAAATTCCCCAAAGGCTGACTGATCACGGGAATGACGCGCTCAGACACAGCGGGCTCCGTCAACTTCAATGCAAACACCGCTGATAAAGGCGCCTTCGTCGCTGGCCAAATAATGAGCTGCATTGGCAACATCAGAAGATGTTGAAAAACGTCCCAGTGGAATGCTTGCCATGAACTTTGCACGCTTGGCATCGTCGACAGGCCCGCCCGCAAACTCAGCTGATAAACCCGTGTCGGGATTGAAAACTGGGTTGATGCAGTTCACCCGAATGTTGTCGGGACCCAATTCAGCGGCCAATGATTTGCTGGTGGTGATCACGGCACCTTTTGAGCCGTTGTACCAAGTGAGACCTGGGCGAGGGCGAATACCGGCTGTTGATGCAATGTTGATGAAAGAGCCACCGCCATGGGCGCGAAATACGGGTACGGCGTGAAGGGTGGAAAGGTAGATGCTTTTCATGTTGACGGCAAAGCAACGGTCAAACTCTTCTTCGCTCACTTCCAATGCGGGACGATTGCGGTGTGTCCAGCCGGCATTGTTGATCATGACATCGAGATGTCCCCAGAGTTTGACAGCTTCTTTCACCAAGGCTTTGACTTCGTCAGACTTCGTCATGTCTGCAGCAAAAAATGACGCAGTACCGCCTGCAGCTTGGATGGCCTTCACGACTTTTTCACCGCTTGCGACCTGAATGTCATTGACCAGTACGTAGGCACCATGCGCTGCAAAATGTTGGGCGATGCCCTCACCAATGCCGCCGCCCGCACCTGTCACGATCACGATTTTTTGTTGGATGTTCATCTGGTTACCAAATTTGAAGGATGAGAAATCAGCCGTGGTGAATGGCCACGGTTTTCAAGGTGGTGAAACCATACAGCGCTTCGAAACCTTTTTCGCGGCCATGGCCAGAAGACTTGACGCCACCAAAGGGCAATTCCACGCCACCGCCTGCGCCATAGTTGTTGATAAAAACTTGGCCACTGCGCAGTCGCTTTGCCATTCTAAATTGTCTGCCGCCATCCCGAGTCCAGACGCCAGCAACCAGCCCAAAAGAGGTGGCGTTGGCAAGCTGTACAGCCTGATCTTCGCCGTCAAAACTCATGGCTGACAGCACGGGGCCAAACACCTCTTCTTGCGCCACACGGTGGTTGAAAGGCACGTCGCGCAATAAAACGGGCGCTTGGTAGAAGCCAGACTCTGGTGCGTCAGAAACCACCACGCCTTGGGCCACAGTGGCAATGCCGACAGCTTGCGCGTCTGCCAAGAATCCCTGAACGCGTTGCTTTTGGCTGGCGCGAATCAGGGGGCCTAAATTCAAATCTGCCTTGGCAGGGCCCACCCGCAATTTAGAAAAAGCCTCGCCCAAACGCGCCAGCAAGGGCTCGTAAATAATTTTCTCAATCAAGACGCGAGAACCTGCACTGCAAGTCTGCCCAGCGTTTTGAACGATGGCATTGATCACTACCGGAATGGCCGCATCCAAGTCGGCATCGGCAAAAATAATTTGAGGACTTTTACCGCCCAACTCAAGGGTGACGGGGCAATGCCTTTCAGCTGCGGCTTGTTGGATCAAAGTGCCCACCGTGGGGCTGCCCGTGAAACTGATGTGATCAATGCCGGGATGTTTGGCCAGGGCATCGCCCACCTCGTGGCCATAGCCGGTCACGAGGTTGATGGCACCTGCAGGAAAGCCAACTTCAGCCGCCAATTGGGCCACGCGAATCAAACTCAAACAGGCATCTTCTGCTGGTTTGACAACGCAGACATTGCCGGCCGCTAAAGCCCCACCGACACACCGACCAAAGATCTGCATGGGGTAGTTCCAAGGCACGATGTGACCCGTGACGCCATGGGGTTCGCGCCATGTGAGAACGCTGTAACCATTTTGGTAGGGAATGGTTTCGCCATGAAATTTATCGCAAGCACCGGCGTAATATTCAAAGTACCGGACCAAGGCGCGGGCGTCGGCCATGGCTTGTTGTGTGGGCTTGCCGCAGTCGCGTTGCTCAAGCTGCATCAGTTCGTCGGCGTGCTCAGCTACTTTGCGCGAAAGGGCCATGAGCAAACGACCCCGCTCAGCGGCGTTGACCTTGGCCCAAGGCCCCTCAAAGCATTGCCTAGACGACTGCACAGCTTGGTCAATGTCAGCGGCCGTACTGCGCTGAATGTGATCAAAAACTTGGCCATCGGAAGGGTCAAGCATGGGGATGGTTTGCCCCGCCTGGCTGGCCACCGATTGGTTGTGGATGAAGTTGAGTTGCATGCCTGTATTTTGCGCGTAAAAAAGCCCGATCATGTTGCCATGAACGGGCTTTGTTTTTGAGGGCTTATTTAGCCGTGGAATTGCATCATCAAAGGCACGATGAGCAGGGCCACAATGTTGATGATTTTGATCAACGGGTTGATGGCAGGGCCGGCCGTGTCTTTGTAGGGGTCGCCCACGGTGTCACCGGTTACAGCCGCTTTGTGAGCTTCTGAGCCTTTGCCGCCGTGATGGCCGTCTTCGATGTACTTCTTGGCGTTGTCCCATGCACCGCCACCGGTACACATGGAGATGGCCACAAACAAGCCGGTCACAATGGTTCCCATGAGCAAACCACCCAGCGCTTTGGGGCCCAGAATCAGGCCCACCACAACGGGCACCACCACAGGGAGCAAACTGGGAATGACCATCTCTTTAATGGCCGCAGTGGTCAGCATGTCAACAGCGCGGCCGTATTCTGGCTTGGCAGTGCCTTCCATGATGCCCTTGATTTCCTTGAATTGACGGCGAACCTCAACCACCACAGCACCCGCAGCGCGGCCAACAGCCTCCATGGCCATGGCGCCAAACAAGTAGGGAATGAGGCCGCCAATGAACAAGCCCACAATCACCATGGGGTCGGACAAGTCAAAGGAGATGGCTTTGCCATAGGTTTCGAGTTTGTGGGTGTAGTCGGCAAACAAAACCAAGGAGGCCAAACCGGCTGAGCCAATGGCATAGCCTTTGGTCACAGCTTTGGTGGTGTTGCCAACAGCGTCCAGTGGGTCTGTGACATCGCGCACGCTGCTAGGCAGTTCTGCCATTTCGGCAATTCCGCCAGCGTTGTCGGTAATGGGGCCGTAGGCGTCCAAAGCCACCACAATGCCGGCCATGGAAAGCATGGACATGGCCGCTACGGCAATGCCGTACAAACCCGCCAATTTGTAGGATGCCAAAATGGCAATGCACACAAAAATCACGGGCCAAGCTGTCGAACGCATTGAAACGCCCAAGCCGGCAATGATGTTGGTGCCGTGACCCGTTGTAGAAGCTTGCGCAATGTGTTGCACGGGGCTGTATTGGGTACCGGTGTAAAACTCAGTAATCCAAACCAGTGCCGCCGTTAAGGCCAAACCTACTGCGCAAGCGCCGAACAGCTTCATTTGGCTACCGCTGGCCGAAATGGCGTTGTCGGGCATGATCCACATCGTGACGAAATAGAAGGCAACCAAGGACAGACCACCTGCAATGGCCAAGCCTTTGTACAAGGCGGGCATCACGTTGACCATGCCGGGAGTCGCTTTGACAAAGAAGCAACCAATGATGGAAGCCAAAATGGACACGGCGCCCAAGGCAAGGGGGTACATCACGGCATTGCCAGGCGCGCCCGCAATAAGGAGGGAGCCCAAGACCATGGTGGCAATCAAGGTGACCGCATAGGTTTCGAACAAATCGGCTGCCATACCGGCGCAGTCGCCCACGTTATCGCCCACATTGTCGGCAATCACAGCAGGGTTGCGAGGATCGTCCTCTGGAATGCCAGCTTCAACTTTACCGACCAAGTCGGCTCCTACGTCAGCACCTTTGGTAAAAATACCACCGCCCAAACGGGCGAAGATGGAAATCAGGGAAGACCCAAAGGCAAAGCCAATGAGGGGGTTCAAGATGACGGACAACTTGAGGTCGGGGGTGTGGTTGCCATTGCCAGCCAAGAACCAGTAAAAGCCCGTGACACCCAAGAGTCCTAAGCCCACCACCAACATGCCGGTAATGGCACCGCCGCGGAAGGCAACGTCGAGAGCAGGGCCAATGCCCTTGGTAGCCGCTTGCGCGGTTCGCACATTGGCGCGAACTGAAATGTTCATGCCAATAAAGCCACAGGCGCCGGATAAAACGGCACCAATGACGAAACCAATGGCTGTTTTACCGTCTAAGAAGACGCCCATGAGAATGGCCAAAACGACGCCTACGATGGCGATGGTTTTGTATTGTCTGGCCAGATATGCCGCTGCTCCTGCTTGAATGGCGGCTGCAATTTCTTGCATCCGCTCATTGCCAGGGTCTTGGGCCAAAATCCAACCGCGCGCCCAAACACCGTAAAACACGGCGATCAGACCGCAAACGAGCGCCAAAACCAACGCTGAATTGCCTGTCATAAATCAATCTCCTAAATGGTTACTGCTGAAAGGAGGTGCAACGCTTGAGGAACACCTCCCGACGTTGCTTCCTCGCTCCCTTGAGGAGTCGATTGGCCAACTTGAGCATTAAAAGGGCATTGTCTGGAAGAAGCAAGCCCTGTGAAAGTAAAATGGGGGTTAATCCTAAGGTCCTTAGATTCACATCCACTCTTTAAATTTTCTGAAAAATGTCCCTAGACAACGTCGCCCCCGGTAGCAAAGTTCCCGAAGAATTCAACGTCATCATCGAAATCCCGATGAATGCAGACCCCGTGAAATACGAAGTTGACAAAGCCACTGGCGCCATCTTCGTCGACCGTTTCATGAGCACGTCCATGCATTACCCCACCAACTATGGTTATGTGCCGAAAACCATCAGCGGTGACGGCGATCCTGTCGATGTCTTGGTCATTACCCCCGTTCCCCTCATTCCTGGTGTGGTGGTGACTTGCCGACCCATCGGTATTTTGAAAATGGAAGACGAAGCTGGCGAAGATGGCAAAGTGTTGGCAGTCCCCACTGACAAAATTTTGTCGATCTACACGCAGTGGCAAAAACCTGAAGATTTAAACCCGCTGCGTTTGAAAACCATCGCGCACTTCTTTGAGCACTACAAAGATTTGGAAGTGGGCAAGTGGGTCAAGATTGTGGGCTGGGAAGGCCCAGAGTCTGCCAAGAAAGAAATTTTGGACGGCATTGCCAACTATCAAAAATCAATGGCTTGATGGCCCCTGCTTTTAGCCTTCGTCCATTTCGAGTTGATTCGCTGTCACTTTGTTTTAAGGGGTGACCGCGTTTCAAGGTTTTCTAAATAGGCCTCAATGCCGTGGCCTTCTTTTTCCAAATATTTCTCAACCGCATCTGAAAATGCGGGGTGTGATAGCCAGTGAGCACTGCTGGCTTTCACTGGTAAAAGTGCGCGGGCCATTTTGTGCTCGCCCTGTGCACCCCCTTCAAATCGACTCACCCCATTGGCAATGCACCATTCAATGGGTTGGTAATAACAGGCCTCAAAGTGCAGGCAGTCGACTCGTTCAAGTGCGCCCCAATAGCGACCGTAAGCGACCTTGTTTTCGCAGCCAATCAGACTGCAGGCCATGCGTTGCCCGTTCTTTTCTGCAACAAACAAAACCCAGCTCTCAGGCATGTGGTCTTGCATGCGTTGAAAAAAATCTCTGTTCAGGTAGGGTGCGTTGCCATGTTCATAATAAGTTTGTGAATAGCATTGGTAAAAAAAGTCCCAGTCTGCTGTTTGAATGGCAGTTCCAGCCAGACATTTGAATGACACGCCAGCCTGCGCCACTTTGCGTCTCTCCTGTTTGATTTTTTTGCGTTTTTCTTGGTTGAGTTGGCTCAAGAAGTCATCAAAGTTGAGGAAGTCAGCGTTGTGCCAATGAAATTGAACGGCATGGCGCGTGAGCCAGCCAGCACTTTCAGTAGCCTGAAGGTCATCGGCCGATAAAAACAAGGTGTGCAAAGAAGACCAATCTTCCTGCTTTGCCAATTCAACCATGGCCTGGATCAATGCCAACTTACTTTGTGCCGAGTGAGCCAGAAGTCTTGAGCCTGGAACGGGGGTAAAGGGCACGGCTGTGACTGCCTTGGGGTAATAGTTCAGCCCATGTCTTTGGTAAGCATCGGCCCAGGCCCAATCAAAGACGTACTCGCCGTAGGAATGCGGCTTGATATAAAGCACGGCGACAGCCACTAAGTTTCCTTTGGCCCCATCCTGGGTGGGGTTGCTGTCACGAAGGGTAACAAGCCGCAAGGCCCATCCGCTTTCTGGGCTGGCCGAGCCACTTTCTTCCAAGGCACTCAGGTACTGATGTCGCATGAAAGGCGTTGGCTCTGATTGCATTTCCAGCAACTGATTCCATGCCTGTTTTTGGACTTCTCGCATGGAATGCAGCACCTCAATGACATAATTGTTGGAATTGAATTCCTTCACCTCTATGACCCTTCAAATTTGTATTGCCCAACTTAACTTCATTGTGGGTGACATGGCGGGGAATGCCCGCAAAATCATTGACGCTGCGCGTACCGCTTACGAACAAGGCGCGAGGGTATTGATCACGCCTGAATTATCCCTCTGCGGTTATGCAGCGGAAGACCTTTTGCTCCGGCCTGCCTTCATTGATGCCTGCGATGATGCCTTGAAAACAGTGGCCCGCGAGTTGCTTGGGTTAAAAGGCATGCACGTGGTAGTCGGCCACCCTGAGGGCGGCGGCATACAAAGCAAGAGCGTGGCCATCACCCAGCGTTTCAATCGAGCCACTGTTTTGTCTGAGGGCCAGACCATCGCTTCGTATGCCAAGCAAGAATTGCCCAACTATCAAGTCTTTGATGAAAGACGCTATTTCACGCCTGGCCAAGAAGCCTGTGTGTTTGAGGTCGCAGGTGTCAAAATGGGCCTGCTCATCTGTGAGGATGCTTGGTTTGAAAAGCCTGCATCGATGGCTCGGAAGGCAGGCGCTCAACTTTTGGTCGTGCTCAACGCTTCTCCATTTCATGTGGGGAAAGGACTCGAGCGTGAGGTTCAAATGGCTGAGCGAGTGAGGGAATGCGGTTTGCCCCTGATTTATGCGCATTTGGTGGGCGGCCAGGATGAGGTCATTTTTGAAGGGCGATCCTTTGCTCTCAATGCGGCAGGTGAAGTGGTGGCTCGGGCACCAGCCTTCAAAGCGTGCCTGCCCTGTATTCAAGTGAACCCATCTCCCAAGAATGGCGTCTTGAACTTAACTGGGCACGGCATCTCTGCGGAGGCCGCTTGGGAGGCTGATCTTTGGCATGCGCTTGTACTGGGCATCCGAGACTACTTGGGGAAAAATGGGTTTCCCGGCGCTATTTTGGGTTTGTCCGGCGGTATTGACTCAGCCTTGGTATTGGCCTTGGCGGTGGATGCTTTGGGCGCTGAAAATATCCATGCTGTCATGATGCCTTCGCCTTACACAGCAGACATCAGTTGGATCGATGCCAGAGAAATGGCGAAACGGATGGGTGTGAGGTATGACGAAATCTCGATTGCGCCTTTGTTTGAAAGCTTCAAGAGCGCACTTTCTGGGCAATTCAAGGGGCTGGCCGAAGACACCACGGAAGAGAACATTCAGGCCAGAGTCAGGGGCACCTTGCTGATGGCGCTCTCCAATAAAACGGGCGCAATTGTTCTGACAACGGGCAACAAAAGTGAAATGGCCACCGGCTATTGCACCCTTTACGGTGACATGGCAGGGGGGTTCGCTGTCATCAAAGATGTGGTGAAGACTCAGGTTTTCAAGTTGGCCGAATGGCGCAATCAGCATGACCCCTATGGCTCGTGTCAAAACCCTATTCCAGAGCGCATCATCACGCGCCCGCCCAGTGCAGAGTTGCGAGCGGACCAGACAGACCAAGACAGCCTGCCGCCCTATGAGGTCTTGGACGCCATTGTTCAACGCTACATGGAAAATGACGAGGGCATCAATGCGCTGGTTGCCGATGGCTTTGACCGCGCCGATGTGGAAAAAGTAACTCGCTTAATCAAGCTCAATGAGTACAAACGCCGCCAATCTCCTGTGGGAATTCGTGTCACACATCGCAGTTTTGGCAAAGATTGGCGTTATCCTATTACCAATCGATTCCGAGCCTAAATTTTCGACTGGACTGACCTCATGAAACAAATTACCGCCATCATCAAACCATTCAAATTAGAAGAAGTCCGTGAAGCGCTTGCTGAATGCGGCGTCACAGGCCTGACTGTGACCGAGGTCAAAGGCTTTGGTCGCCAAAAAGGCCACACAGAGCTTTACCGCGGTGCTGAGTATGTGGTTGACTTCCTGCCCAAAGTCAAAGTGGAAGTCGCCGTCAAAGATGATGACGTTGAGAGATGCGTTGACGCTATTGTGAAAGCGGCTCACACGGGCAAAATTGGCGATGGCAAAATTTTCATCACGTCTGTAGAACGTGTGATTCGAATTCGGACGGGTGAAGTTGACGACGACGCGGTTTAAGACGCGATTTGCATTCAGATGGCTTGGCTTTGAAACTTGGTTGGCAGTCCGGCAGCTTGCACCAAGCTCGGCAGTAACTTGAGCGCATCAGCGTCAGTTTGGATTAAATCCATTTGCCAAGGTCCCATGAATTCGTGGCAAACCACTGACTTTAAAAATACCAACATGGGATCGTAGTAGGCATTCAGGTTCAGCAGGCCAATCGGTTTGTTGTGATAGCCGAGTTGACGCCAGGTCCAAACTTCATAGAACTCCTCTAAGGTGCCAATGCCTCCGGGCAAAGCCAGAAATGCGTCCGCGCGCTCGGCCATCATTTGCTTGCGCTCATGCATAGTTTCCACAATGTGCAGTTCTGTGCAACCAGTGTGAGACCATTCTTTTTCCATCAGCGCGCGGGGAATGATGCCAACCACCCGGCCGCCTGCTGCCAGTGTGGCATCGGCCACCGTGCCCATCAGGCCATTCCTACCCCCGCCATAAACCAATTGCCCGCCGTGCCGCGCAATCCATTCGCCGACCTGTTTGGCCGATGCGGTGAAAGCTTCATCATCACCTGCTCGGGAGCCACAATAAACACAGATCGAAAAAGCGGGCTCAGACATTCAAGGCTTTCAAAATGGCGGCAAGCCAGATGCCCAAGCAAAGCATCAGGCTGAGCAGAACAGCTGCACTGCCCATGTCTTTGGCACGCTTCGAAAGGGTGTGCCATTCTGTGCCGATGCGGTCAATGGCAGTTTCAATGCCAGTATTGAGGAGCTCAACCACCATGACAAAAATCACGGAGCCACAAAGCAATGCGACTTCAACCCAGGTTTGACCAAGCCAAAAAGCAGTTGGAATGAGAAAAATGGCCAAGATGGCTTCCTGTCGGAATGCGGTTTCTTGCCAACCGGCTCGCAGTCCCTCGATGGAGTAGCCACCAGCATGAAATATTCTGGAAAGTCCAGTTCTTGTTTTTTGGGGGTTGACGGGATCTTGAGTCATCAAATTTGGCACGGGGCCATTCGTTAGGATGGACGTTGGACATCAACCAGTTGAGTTCCAGCCCAGACATCATGCCAGTATTGTCCACGCGATTGGAATCGACTCAACAGGGCCCAAAAAACAACCCAGGCCACAACTAGGAGGGAGATTTTCACGGGAGACAGGCTGAAAGGGGCGGTGAAGACCAAGGGCGGCAGAAGCCAAACCCAGCTGAGCAGGTATCTGTAAAGGGCGCGAGCTTGGGTGAGTGCCAGCCCATTCAGGTCAAGCACTTGGATCCGCCAGGTTTTCATGGCCAAGGTCTGACCCTTGGCCCAGAGCCATGTGAAATAAATGGCAAACACCAAAAATAAAAAAGCTTGAAGTCCAATCCTGTTGTGCAAGGCGTGTTTTGTTTGACTCAGCGTACCAAACAAATAGCCAGCAATAAAAACCACGCCAAAGAGCAGCATGCCCTCATACAGCCAACAAGCCATCCTTCTGGTGAGGGATGGTGTGACAAAAAAGGGGGGGGCATGCAATGCCGCCAAGGGATCTGGCAATCCCGTGCTTTCTGGCTCTGGCGTCAATTCAACTTCCCTCGGGAATGGCCACAACAGAAGGTAGCAGGGTTTTTTTGTCGATGACAATGCCGGAAGATTTGCTGTTGTCGCTTGAATTCGGTGCTTTGCCAGGCAAGCGAATGACTTTGTCGGGGGAGGCGGTTTGAGACGCGGTGGCTGCGCCTTGAATGCCCGTTTTTTGCTGCGCAGCTAAATTTTGCTTTTCCTCAGAGGTCAAGGCTTGGTAGGCTTCCCACTGTGTCTTTTTTTCATCGGCGCCAAGGGCCTTGGTTTCATTGAAGTTCAATCTGGCTTGGGCGCGTTGTTGTGGGCTGAGTGCGGCCCAGCCGGCCATGCGCTCGTGCAAGGTGGCTTGCTCCATGCCAGACAGTTTGTCAAAGTTATTGGACATGGCCAACCATTTGTTTTTTTGTGCCTGACTCAATTGTGACCAATGCGGCGCCAAGGGTGCCAGCGCTTTTTTCTGGATTGAAGTGAGATTCTGCCAGGCAGTGCCTGCAGTCACACTCGGCTTTGCCCCCGAGACAGCGTGGCCTGAGGTGCTGCTTGAGCTTTGGGCGTAGACTAACCCGGCTGTCAAATTCAAGCCTGTCAATATCAGAACCCCGAAGATGCCTTTGGGGGTCAATCGGAGTCCTTGGAATCAAGAGGGTTGGACTTGAGGAAAATCAAAAATCCGGGGTCGGTGTAAGCGGCGGGGGGTAAATCGTCTGTGAGAAGTTCTGCATCCAAGGTCGCTATTTCATTGCTGCGTAAATCGTTTTGCAGGATGTGAATAGTGGCCAATCCAAACAAAAGTGCCAGCAAGGGCAGCGCCGAAGCCAGGCTGCGCCAAAGGTTGAGACCCTCGTCGGGCGAGTCCAAACCCGGGCCACCTGCAATGGCCAACTGCGGTACTTGCAAGCGAACAGGCTCCCGCTTGCGCTGCCCAAGGGCTTGCATACGCGCAGACCTGAGACGCTCTGAAATGTCGTGCGGCAAGTCGGTGTCGTGCTCGTTCAAGCGACGAGCGAAAGCCCGACCGGCTTGGTCGACGCGGGCCATCTGTTGATTGGCTTGAAAGCTCATGTGTTAAATCCTTTGGCACGAAGTGCTTTGCTCAGCGCGTGAACAGCCCGAGAGCAGTGAGTTTTGACGCTGCCCTCGGTGCAGCCCATGGCCGCAGCGGTTTCGGAAAGGTTCATCTCCTCCCAATAACGCAGCAGGAAGGCTTCCCGTTGACGCGGGGGTAATTCTTGGATTTCCGCTTCAATTTGATGAAAGACTTGTTTTCGATGGGTTTGGTCTTCTGTGCTTTCGCCTAAGCCGGGTTCGCCTAGACCCCCCAAATTTTCTAAAAAATCGAAGTCTTCACCTTCGGCGTCTTTGCCGAAATCGCTCATGTTGGAAAACAAAGCGTGGCGTGTTTTCTGACGTCTGAACCAGTCCAGCGTGGTGTTGGACAGAATTCGCTGAAAGAGCATGGGCAACTCATTGGCTGGCTTGTCACCGTAATGGGTGGCCAGTTTGATCATGCTGTCTTGCAGAATATCGAGGGCCGACTCCTCATTTCGCACGTGATAAAGCGTGCGTTTGAAGGCGCGTTTTTCCGTGTTTTTGAGAAAATCAGATAGCTCTTGTTCTGTGGCCAAAGTAACGAATCCGTTTCGGCACCCATTTTGTGCGAGTCGAATTATGGCATTCTGGGCCTTATAATGCCGGGTTGCAATTGAAAAAACGCAAACGGATCACCATCCGGCCAAAGCGCTTACATGTGCGGGCTTATGTTGGTGGTCTTAAGTTCTGATTCGACTTCACAAGAGTCCCGCAAAAGAGCACCCAAGGTTTTTCGTTAGAGAAATTCACAAAGGTTGAATATGGAAATCTCCAAAGCCGAACTGGCCAGTGCTGCCGCAGCAGCTTCATCGTCCGCAACCGATTTGCGGGGCGGTGAGATCCTCGTCAAAGCCCTTCAAGCTGAGAACGTCAAGTACATCTGGGGTTACCCTGGTGGTGCCGTTTTGCACATCTATGACGCATTTTTTAAACAAGATACCATTCAGCACGTCTTGGTTCGTCATGAGCAGGCTGCTGTTCACGCCGCAGACGGTTATGCCCGCGCCACGGGTGATGTCGGCGTTGCCTTGGTCACTTCTGGCCCGGGTCTGACCAATGCAGTCACAGGCATTGCCACAGCCTACATGGACAGTATCCCCATGGTCATCATCAGTGGCCAAGTGCCCACGGCCGCCATTGGACTCGATGCATTTCAAGAGTGCGATACCGTCGGCATCACACGCCCCATTGTCAAACACAACTTCTTGGTCAAAGACGCCCGTGACATGGCAATGATCATGAAGAAGGCCTTTCACATTGCCCGTAGCGGCCGGCCTGGCCCTGTGGTGGTAGACGTTCCTAAAGATGTCTCCTTTAACAAGGTGCCTTACTCGGGCTATCCTGAGTCCGTTGAAATGCGCTCTTACAACCCTGTGCGCAAAGGCCACAGTGGGCAAATTCGCAAAGCCCTTCAGTTGTTGATGGCAGCCAAGCGTCCTTTCATTTACACCGGGGGCGGCGTGCTACTCAGCAACGCGTCTGCCGAGTTGCGCCAATTGGTCGAGATGTTGGGCTACCCGATCACCAATACCTTGATGGGTTTGGGTGCTTTTCCCGCTACCAATCCTAAGTTTTTGGGCATGTTGGGCATGCACGGTACTTGGGAAGCCAACAATGCCATGCAACACTGTGATGTCTTGTTGGCTGTGGGCGCTCGTTTTGACGACCGCGTCATTGGCAACCCCAAGCACTTTGCGCAAAACGAGCGCAAGATCATTCACATCGACATTGACCCTTCCAGCATTTCCAAGCGTGTGAAGGTTGACGTACCCATCGTGGGTGATGTGAAAGATGTTTTGACAGAACTCATTGCCATGATCAAAGAGTCGGGTCTCAAACCCGACCACCATGCACTGGGTGCTTGGTGGTCCACCATTGATGGCTGGCGCCAACGCAATTGCATGAAGTACGACAGTGAAAATACCCAGGTCATCAAGCCCCAAAAGGTGATTCAAACTTTGTACAACATGACCAAAGACGCTGATGCATACATCACGTCTGATGTGGGCCAACACCAAATGTGGGCGGCCCAGTATTACAAGTTTGATGAGCCTCGCCGTTGGATCAATTCCGGTGGATTGGGCACCATGGGCGTGGGAATTCCCTATGCCATGGGCATCAAATTGGCCAAGCCTGACGCGGAGGTTTTTTGCGTGACTGGTGAAGGCTCCGTCCAGATGTGCATTCAAGAACTGTCCACTTGCTTGCAGTACAACACCCCCATCAAAATTTTGTCATTGAACAACCGCTATTTGGGCATGGTTCGCCAGTGGCAAGAAATTGAATATTCAGGCCGTTACAGTCACAGTTACATGGATGCGTTGCCTGACTTTGTGAAGTTGGCTGAGGCTTATGGCCACGTTGGCATGCTGATTGAACGTCCTGAAGATGTCGAACCTGCACTGCGTGAAGCTCGCACACTCAAAGATCGCACGGTGTTCATGGACTTCCGTACCGACCCGACAGAAAACGTGTTCCCAATGGTTCAAGCGGGCAAGGGCATTACAGAAATGTTGCTCAGTCCCGAAGACCTCTGAGCCCATTTTTGCATTCAATTTAAATTTACTCAGAAGAATCTATTGACCGCCAAGCCTTCACATTACCGTGTGCAGGGGAGGGCGGCGAAAAGAGGAATCGCACATGAAACACATCATCGCAGTCTTATTGGAAAACGAACCCGGTGCCTTGTCGCGGGTGGTTGGCTTGTTCTCTGCCCGTGGTTACAACATTGAGTCTCTCAGTGTGGCCCCCACAGAAGATCCTAGCTTGTCACGCATGACCATCCAAACAGCCGGTTCAGACGACGTCATCGAACAAATTACAAAGCACCTGAATCGCCTCATTGAAGTGGTCAAGGTGGTTGACCTGACAGAAGGCGCCTACACTGAGCGTGAACTCATGCTTGTGAAAGTGCGTGCTGTGGGCAAAGAACGTGAAGAGATGAAACGCATGGCGGACATCTTCCGTGGTCGAGTGATTGACGTCACCGACAAAAGCTACACCGTGGAACTAACGGGCGACCAAGCCAAAAACGATGCGTTTTTGGAGGCCATCGACCGCAGTGCCATTCTTGAAACAGTCCGAACCGGTGTTTGTGGCATTGGTCGGGGTGAGCGCATTTTGCGCGTTTGACCGTGTCAGACCCATTTATTTTTTGAACGATTTTTGAAGGAGAGAACCCATGAAAGTGTTTTACGACAAAGACTGTGACCTCAGCGTCATCAAAGGCAAAACAGTGGCCATCATCGGCTACGGCTCACAAGGCCACGCCCACGCCCAAAACTTAAATGACAGCGGCGTGAAAGTGCTTGTGGGTTTGCGCAAAAACGGCGCAAGCTGGCCCAAGGTTGTCAAAGCTGGCCTCAATGTCATGGAAGTAGCTGACGCAGTTAAAGCCGCTGATGTCGTCATGATTTTGTTGCCCGATGAGCAAATTGCAGATGTGTACCGCAACGATGTTGAGCCCAACATCAAAAAAGGCGCTTCACTGGCATTCGCCCACGGCTTCAACGTTCATTACAACCAAGTGATTCCTCGTGAAGACCTCGATGTTTGGATGGTCGCACCAAAGGCTCCCGGCCACACTGTTCGCAATACCTACACTCAAGGCGGCGGCGTACCCCACCTGGTGGCGGTGCATCAAGACAAAAGCGGCAAAGCCAGTGCATTGGCCCTGAGCTACGCCATGGCCAACGGTGGCGGCAAGGCCGGCATCATTGAAACCAACTTCAAAGAAGAAACAGAAACTGACTTGTTCGGCGAACAAGCTGTTTTGTGCGGCGGTGCCGTTGAACTCATCAAGATGGGTTATGAGACTTTGGTTGAAGCCGGCTACGCTCCTGAAATGGCTTACTTCGAGTGCTTGCACGAGTTGAAGCTCATTGTCGACCTCATTTACGAAGGCGGCATTGGCAACATGAACTACTCCATTTCCAACAATGCAGAGTATGGCGAGTACGTTACAGGCCCTGAAATCATCAACGAGCAATCACGCGAAGCCATGCGCCATGCTTTGAAACGCATTCAGACGGGTGAGTACGCCAAGATGTTCATTTTGGAAGGCCGCACCAACTACCCAAGCATGACAGCACGTCGCCGCTTGACAGCTGAGCACTCCATTGAAGTCGTGGGCGCACAACTGCGCTCTATGATGCCTTGGATTGCCAAAAACAAATTGGTTGACAAAACACGCAACTGATTTGGTTGAGTTTTTAACCAGAAAGAACGATCGCATGCACGATGGCCTTGAAACCTCTGACGACGCCGAAACGGGTGGTCGAGCACGTAAGCCCCGCAAAGGGATTTATGTGTTGCCCAACCTGTTCACGTTGGCAGCCTTGTTCGGTGGCTTTTATGCCATCGTGATGGCCATGAATGGCCGCTTTGACATGGCTGCGATCGGAGTTTTCTGTGCCATGGTGCTCGACAGTTTGGATGGTCGAGTGGCTCGCATGACCAACACGCAAAGCGCTTTCGGGGAGCAAATGGACTCCTTGTCCGACATGGTTTCCTTTGGCGCAGCGCCAGCCTTGATTGCCTACGAGTGGTCGCTCAAGGGCTTGGGTCGATGGGGATGGATTGCTGCTTTTGTTTACTGCGCTTGCGCTGCGCTGCGCTTGGCTCGGTTCAATGTCAATACAGCTGTGGTCGACAAACGTTTCTTCCAGGGCTTGCCTTCCCCTGCTGCTGCGGCCTTGGTCATGGGGTTCATCTCTATCATGACCGATGCTGAGGTGGCGCCAGCCTCCATGGCTTGGCCCATGTTCGTGGTGGCCTTGTTTTCAGGCCTCACCATGGTGACCAATGCGCCTTTTTACAGTTTCAAAGACGTCAGCATGAAGCAAAGTGTGCCATTTGTGGTCATTGTGCTCATTGCTTTGGGCATTGCGGCCGTGAATATTCACCCTCCCATGGTCCTTTTCGGATTGTTTGTGTTGTATGGCTTGAGTGGCTACGCTTTGTACGCTTGGCGGAAATTCAAGGGTGAGCAAACCAGCGTGATCAGCACTTCCACCGAAGACCCCGATGAACGAGGCCTTCATCAATGATGCGGTTTTCTAAAACTTGTGATACAGTATTTCCATGAAATCGAATTTCCTAGGCCTACTGCTATCGCCCCACGGGCGGGATATGTAGCGCACGCTGTTCAATTTCCCAAGAAGCCCGTATGCCAAATGCAGCGGGCTTTTTTTATTTTCAAAGCTAATTTTTGAAGTTTTCAAACCAGGAGTGAAACATGGCTGATAAATTGATTATTTTTGACACGACGTTGCGTGATGGTGAACAGTCACCCGGTGCATCCATGACGCGTGACGAAAAATTGCGCATTGCGCGTCAATTAGAGCGATTGCGCGTTGACGTGATCGAGGCCGGTTTTGCCGCCAGCTCCAATGGCGACTTTGAAGCTGTGAAGTCCATTGCCAATGCCATCAAAGACGCCACCATTTGCTCATTGTCACGCGCTAACGATCGGGATATTTCGCGCGCGGCAGAAGCCTTGAAGGGTGCTAACAGCGGACGCATTCACACCTTCATTGCAACGTCTGCCTTGCACATGGAAAAGAAACTTCGAATGACTCCTGATCAGGTTTTCGAACAGGCCAAGCAGTCCGTCCGATTTGCACGCAATTTGGTCGCAGACGTCGAGTTCAGCCCAGAAGACGGCTACCGCAGTGACATGGATTTCTTGTGCACAATTTTGGAGGCGGTCATCGAGGAAGGGGCAACCACCATCAATGTGCCTGATACCGTCGGATACGCTGTGCCAGAGTTGTATGGTCAGTTCATCAAAACACTTCGGGAACGAATTCCAAACTCTGACAAAGCCATTTGGTCTGTGCATTGTCACAATGATTTAGGCATGGCCGTTGCGAATAGTTTGGCCGGTGTGAAATTGGGCGGCGCACGTCAAGTGGAGTGCACCATCAATGGTTTGGGTGAGCGCGCGGGCAATTGCTCCCTTGAAGAAATCGTCATGGCCGTTAAAACGCGCAAAGACTATTTTGGCTTGGAAATGAACATCGATCCGATTCACATTTTGGCAGCCAGTCGCATGGTGAGCCAAACAACCGGTTTCGTCGTTCAACCCAACAAGGCCGTGGTGGGCGCCAATGCATTCGCCCATGCATCAGGCATCCACCAAGACGGCGTATTGAAGGCCCGCGATACCTACGAGATCATGCGTGCCGAAGATGTGGGCTGGTCTGCCAACAAAATTGTGCTGGGCAAGTTAAGCGGTCGCAACGCGTTCAAGCAGCGCTTGCAAGAATTGGGCGTTGTGCTTGAGAGTGAATCAGAACTGAATGCAGCCTTCACCCGCTTCAAAGAATTGGCCGATCGAAAAAGCGAAATTTTTGACGAAGATATCTTGGCCCTGGTCAGTGAGGAAAGTGTCACGCAAGACAAGGAGCAATACGCCTTTGTATCTTTATCGCAACACAGTGAAACAGGGGAGCGCCCGAGCGCTGCCATCGTTTTCAAGGTCAGTGGCAAGGAGGTTCATGGCAAATCTGATGGCAATGGGCCGGTAGATGCTTCCCTGAAGGCCATTGAGTCCATTGTGGAAAGTGGTGCTGAAATGGTTCTTTACTCGGTCAATGCCATCAGTGGTTCGACCGAGAGCCAGGGGGAGGTGACGGTGCGCTTGCAAAACAGTGGCCGTGTGGTCAATGGTGTTGGCTCAGACCCAGACATCATCGTGGCTTCTGCCAAGGCTTATCTGAGTGCTTTGAACAAATTGCAAAGCAAAGCCGACAGGGTGGCTGCGCAGGGTTAAGTGGCTGCGGTCAAGGGGCTGAAAAACGTCTTCAAGAAGGTCGCGCAAGGTATTGATCTTGCGCGACTTTTTTTATTTATGTACACTGCGCTCAGTTTCTTTTAATCGCGCCCAATTTCGGCTGGAATTGGACTTAGAAAGTATTACTTTGATGCATCTTCATCTTCAGTCTCACCGCTCTGTCGTTACACAAGCGCTTGCGCTCTGCTTCACGATTTTCTTGACCCTCACCAGCCAAGCCGCAGACAGTGATTCCGCCACAAAATCAAAGGCAGGCGCTAAGTCCAAAGTTGTTGCAAAACAAAAACAGAATGTCAAAGTAAGGAAAAATGCCAAAGCTAAACCAGTTGACACACGTCCTTCCTTTGGTCGTTTGGCGGGTTTGCATCAAGGTGGTGATGCCCTGGACCTTAAATCTAGCGTTGCCTTGGTCATTGACCAAGACACGCATGAAATTTTGATCCGAAAAAACGATCTGGCCGTCTTGCCCATTGCTTCCTTAACCAAACTCATGACGGGCTTGGTCATCAGTGATGCCAATTTGTCACAAAGTGAAATGATCGCCATCACGCAAGAGGATGTGGACACTGAAAAAGGCAGCACTTCACGCTTGGCGGTTGGTTCAGTTTTAAGCCGGGGTGACTTGATGCACTTGGCGCTCATGGCCAGCGAGAACAGGGCAGCCCATGCCTTGGGTCGAACTTTTCCTGGCGGCTTATCGGCATTTGTCAAAGCCATGAATGACCGTGCCCAGGGCCTTGGCATGCGCTCTACACATTATGTTGAGCCCACGGGTCTTTCCAGCCAAAACCAGTCCAGCGCCAACGATTTGGCGGTCTTGGTTGGCGCAGCGTACAACGTGCCCGTGCTCCGCGAATTGTCCACTTCCCCGGGCCGTGAAGTGGCTGTTGGACGCAAGACACTTCAATACAACACGACCAACCGCTTGGTCAAGAGCCCCAATTGGGACATCGGTTTGCAAAAGACAGGTTATATCTCTGAGGCAGGCCAGTGCTTGGTCATGCAAACCAAAGTGGCTGGTCGCAAGCTGATCATGGTATTTTTAGATTCAGCTGGCAAGCTGAGCCGAATTGCAGACGCTGAGCGCGTACGTCGTTGGGTAGAAATTCAAAATGCTCGCAATGCCGCAACACCAGCCAGCACCGCTGGCTGATGCCGCATCTCAAGCCTTGTAACCAAGCGCTTGAGAAATTCCCTCTGCTGTGGATTGCAGGCGAGCTAACCAAGCTTCGTCCATTCGGTCAGCAGGTGCCGAGATAGACAAGCCCGCCAGCAATTTGCCTTGATCGTCATAAATGCCGGCGGCAATGCACCTCACACCCAACTCCAGTTCTTCGTTGTCTCTGGCAATGCCGTATTGCCTAACCTTGGACAACTCGCGCTCTAAAATGGGAAGTTGCGTGATGCTGTTTTTGGTATGTCCGTTCAAGCCTGTTCGAGTGGCATAACTTCGAACTTTCATAGGCTCATCCACCGAAAGAAACAACTTGCCCACAGAGGTGAGGTGCAGCGGGGCTCGTCCACCAATGGCACGAACCACTTGCATGCCGGAACGTTCGCTGTAGGCACGTTCGATGTAAACAATCTCGTCCCCTTGACGCATGCTCAAGTTCACAGGCTGTTGAATTTGTTTGTGCAAGTCGCGCATGGGAGCAAGCGCAGCGTCTCGAACGTTGAGTCTTGCTTTCACCATATTGCCCAATTCCAACAGCCGCATGCCAAGGCGATAACTGCCGGGCTCGGGTCGATCCACAAACCGGCCGATGGTGAGGTCGTTAAGGATGCGGTGCGCTGTGGAGGGATGAAGCCCTGTTTTCTCACTGATTTCTTTGAGAGAAATAGCATCTTCCCTGGATGCCAAAACATCCATCAGTGAAAACAATCGTTCGATGACTTGAATGGTCGGTGTAGCTGGTGTGAGTGCTTCAGCTTTTCTCATGGGACTAAACCTCGGTCTTTTTGAAAGCGAAGGAGACCTCCAGAAGGGAGGCTTTGCGAAATGTCATTTTACAAGATGAAATCAGCTTTGAACAGCCTGAGTTGGCGCAGAAGGGGAATGGGGCGTCCAAACACCCGATTTCAAACTTTCGCAGGGCGAAAAACGTTCCTTGTACTGCATCTTAGGACTGGCGCCTATCCAGTACCCCATGTAGACATAAGGGAGTCTGAGTTCTTGGGCTTGCTTGATCTGCCACAGAACACCGTAGGTGCCATAACTGGCCTTCTCGTCAGGCTCGTAAAAGGTGTAAACAGCCGACAGGCCATCGTTCAAAACGTCAACAATGCTGACCATTTTGAGTTCGCCATGCTGGCCGTCGGCACTTGGCGTTCTAAATTCAACCAATCGGGAATTGACCCGGCTTTGAAGCAAGAACTGTTTGTATTGCTCCACACTGTCATGGTCCATGCCGCCCCCAGCATGACGGCTGTTTTGATAGCGTAAATACAAATCGTAGTGCTCGTTTTCATAGCCAAGTCGCGAAACTCTGGCCACCAGATTTTGGTGTTGCTTCAATGCACGTTTTTGGCTTCGGTCGGGTTTGAACGCATGGCATAACACACGCAGGGGCACACAAGCTTGACAGCCATCGCAATAGGGCCTGTAGGTAAAAAGACCACTTCTGCGAAATCCTCTTTCTACCAGTTCAGAGTAAACATCGTTTTGAATCAAATGACTGGGAGTGGCCACCTGAGATCGAGCCTCTCGGTGATCGAGATAACTGCAGGGGTAAGCCGCTGTGGCATAAAACTGCAAGGTGCTGAACGGTAAATCTTTCAGGTGTGTCATGTGGGGGGCTAACGCCAAGCGTCCCAATTAATTTGTGCGTGTTTCCAATCGGGTTCTGCCATTGTCAGGGCCAAACGTGTTTTTTCTAGAAAGATCGCACGTGAAATTTCCCTGGCCCCCATCGATGCTAAGTGAGGCGTATTTTGTTGACAGTCGATGGCAAGAATTTGCTGAGACTTGCACACGTTCACCAAAGCCGCCAATGCCATTTTTGAACCATCCGTGATGGTGCTGAACATGGACTCGCCAAAGACAGCCTTGCCGATGGCGACAAAGTAAAGACCAGCCACCAATTTCCCATCGAGCCACGTTTCGGCACTGTGTGCATAGCCAGCTTGGTGCAATGCTTTGTAGGACTTGACCATGTCGGGCACGATCCAAGTTCCTTTTTGTCCTTCTCTCGGACTTTGAGCACAAGCCTCGATCACAAGATCGAATGCGCGGTCAAAACAGAGCTCAAATTGCGGGTGCGCGGCATATCGGCTGAGGGTTTTTCTAAGTGAGCGGTGAAGTTTGAAGTCTGCAATTTCAAGCACCATCCGTGGGTCTGGACTCCACCAAAGAACGGGCTGTTCCGGGTTAAACCAAGGAAAAACCCCCTTTGAATAAGCTTCAAGCAGCCGGCTGACACTCAGATCAGACCCAGCGGCCAATAAACCAGGCGCCTCCGTGCCAGTGCCCCAAGCCTGCTCTACAGGAGGCAGTTCCTCTTGGGTTTGAATCCAAGGAAGATGCGGTTGAGGGGTGTCTGTCGGCATATTTCCAGTTTATGCTAAGGGCCATGAAACTTTACAACTACTTTCGATCGTCCGCTTCTTTTCGTGTTCGTATCGCACTTCATCTAAAGGACTTAGCTTACGAATACAGCGCCGTCCATTTGGCCAAGGGTGAACACAAGTTGGCCTCTTACAGCGCCGTTGCGGCCGACAACTTGGTCCCTAACCTGGTGGTTGAGGGCGAGCACCTTAGCCAGTCTTTGGCCATCATGGAGTTTTTAGATGAAACGCATCCAGAACCCGCCTTGCTTCCAAAGGATCCGCTAGGACGGGCACGTGTCAGGGCGCTTGCACAGTCGATTGCATGCGAAATTCACCCCTTGAACAATCTGCGCGTTTTGAAATACCTCAGCGCTAACCTGGGCTTGAGCGAAGACCAAAAGAACACGTGGTATCGGCACTGGGTTCGTGAAGGCCTTGAAGCCTTTGAGCGCCAACTGGCCCTTGGACCTCGTTCAAGCTATTGTTATGGCGACACACCTGGCTTGGCCGACTGTTGCTTGGTTCCCCAAATATTCAATGGCCAGCGATTCAATGTCAACTTGGATGGCCTTCCGCTCACCATGTCAGCATTTGAGGCCTGCATGAATTTAGAGGCTTTCCAAAAAGCACAGCCTTCTGCTTGCCCTGATGCAGAGTGAACGGCTTGCTCATTTGATTGGTTTTCAGCCTGAATGGCCTGCGCCTTCATTCGTGCAGGCTTTCATGACAACTCGACAGGGCGGCGTCTCAGTGGGGCCTTGGACAAGTTTGAATGTGGGTTCGCATGTCGGAGACGATCCAAAGCATGTTCACGCCAACCGAGAGTTGGTCGCCAAAACCTTGCAAGTTCAAGCGGTCTACGTGAAACAAGTTCATGGGGCGCACGGTCAAACCATTGATGCTTCAACACCTGAGACAAGTGAACTGGATGTGACTTGGACAACTCAGCTGAAATTGGCCTGCGCCATGATGGTGGCAGATTGTTTACCCCTTCTTGTCTGCCATCCTCATGAAAAATGGGTGGCTTCGGTGCATGCAGGATGGCGAGGGCTGGCGGGTCATGAAGGGCATGGTGTGGTGGAAACCTTGCATCAGGCAGTCAAGGCGCAAGGCCTCCAGCCTCAAGATTGTCTGGTATGGCTGGGCCCTTGTATTGGGCAAACTGCCTTTGAAGTTGGGGTGGATGTTTTGAACGCCTTCGGTAACCCTGATTCGTTATTGGCGACCCAAGCAAGTTTTCAAGCTTTAGGCGCGAATAAATTTTCAGCTGATTTGGCAGGAATTGCGCGCGCGAGACTCATTTCTGCGGGTTTCTTGCGCCTTTATGGCAATGACAGCTCACCGCCTTGGTGCACTTACCATCAACAAGGTCTGTACCACTCCCACAGAAGGGATTTCAAGGCCAAAGGTGGCTCCGGACGAATGGCGGCTTACATCTGGATTACGGATGAGGGTCAGATTTGTCCTTGATTTGTAACTTTAACGCCTCTGAATCTTCATTTTCCTTCGCAATTCTGGCTTTTTTTCGATGACCAGAGCCCATGATGTAAACAATGATGGCCGTTGGAAGAATACCGTAAAGTAAAAAGGTAACAATAGCCCCTAGGATGGTTCCATTGGTGTTGGTTGCTTCTGCAACGCTCATCATGAGCGTCACATAAAGCCAAGCGATTGCAACGATGTACATCAGTTTCGAATTGAATTAAAAAGGAGACAGGCACATGACAAATTCCACCCCTGAGTTTTGGTCACGCGCTGGCGAAGAGTTTCAGCAAAACCTGGCCAAGAGCTGGGGCGATGCCATGCAAACTTTTCAAACCATGGATCTAGGGGGCATTGTGCCTGCTGCAGAAAATGCTGCATCTCCGCTCAACTTTTCGCAGAAAAAACTAAAGGCTTTGCAAGCTGCTTATTTGGAAGAAGCCACGGCCTTGTGGAATCATGGTTTAGATGAAAAACATGAATTAAAAGACAGACGCTTTTCAAGCGATGCGTGGACTGGCAATCCCATGGCTGCATTCACGGCGGGGGCCTATTTGTTAAATGCCAAAACACTCATGGGCCTCGCAGATGCAGTAGAAGCCGATGAGCACACTCAAAACAAAATTCGCTTTGCCGTAGAGCAGTGGGTCGCCGCATCAGCGCCCAGTAATTTTTTGGCCTTCAATGCGGAGGCACAAATGAAAGCCATTGAAACCAAAGGTGAAAGTTTGGCCAAAGGTATTCAAAACCTCATGCATGACATTCAGCAAGGCCATGTGTCCATGACCGATGAAAGCAAGTTTGTGGTGGGTCAGAATGTGGCCACCACTGAAGGCGCAGTGGTTTTTGAAAATGAATATTTTCAATTGATTGAATACAAGCCTATGACGGCCAAGGTTTACGAGAAACCGTTTTTGTTGGTCCCGCCTTGCATCAATAAGTTTTATATCTTGGACTTGCAACCCAAGAATTCACTGATTCGCTATGCCGTTAGCCAAGGACACCGCACGTTTGTGGTGAGTTGGCGTAACCCCGATCAATCAATGGCTGAAAAAACTTGGGACGATTACATCGAACATGCAGCCATTGAAGCCATTCACCAAGTTCAAAATATCTCAGGTGCGAAACAAATCAATGCGCTGGGTTTCTGTGTCGGCGGGACTATTTTGAGCAATGCGTTGGCCGTTTTGGCGGCACGTGAAAAAAAGCCTGTGGCCAGCGCCACTTTTCTCACCACGCTCATTGACTTCACAGACACCGGTATCTTGGATGTCTTCATTGATGAGAATTTTGTGAAGTTTCGTGAAGTGCAAATGGGCAAGGGCGGTTTGCTCAAAGGCCAAGATTTATCGTCTACCTTCAGCTTCTTGCGCCCCAACGATTTGGTTTGGAACTATGTGGTGGGCAATTACCTCAAAGGAGAGTCACCTCCTCCTTTTGACTTGCTTTACTGGAACAGCGATTCCACCAATTTGCCAGGACCTTTTTACGCTTGGTACTTGCGCAATACGTACTTGGAAAACAAATTGGTCACGCCAGGTGCTGTCACGGTTTGTGGCGAAAAAATTGACCTTAGCAAAGTCAAAATGCCTGTTTATATTTATGGTTCACGCGAAGACCACATCGTGCCCATCGGTGGTGCCTATGCATCAACCCAGCACCTTCCTGGAAAGAAGCGCTTTGTCATGGGAGCTTCTGGTCACATCGCTGGTGTGATCAATCCGCCAGATGCCAAGAAGCGCAGCCATTGGTTGAGAGAAGACGGCAAGTTTCCTGCTTCGGCCGAGGAGTGGATCGCTGGCGCTCAAGAGTTACCGGGTAGCTGGTGGACCGACTGGTCTGACTGGCTCAAGTCTCATGCTGGCAAGCAAATTGCTTCGCCAAAGCACTACGGTCAAAATGCCAAATCTAAAACCATTGAGCCCGCGCCAGGCCGATACGTCAAAGCGCGTGCTTGATTGACATTTTTAAAACCTTCATCTATCAAAAAGGAAAATTTCATGGAAGACATTGTGATCGTTTCAGCTGCCCGCACAGCGGTTGGTAAATTCGGCGGCTCGCTTGCCAAAATTGCAGCACCAGAGTTGGGCAGCATCGTTATTCGCGAGGCCATGGCGCGCGCTGGTTTAAGTTCAGACCAAATTGGCGAAATCATCATGGGCCAAGTTCTAGCCGCTGGCTCAGGACAAAACCCTGCACGGCAAGCCTTGATGAAGGCTGGTGTTGCGAAAGAAACGCCTGCGCTCACCATCAATGCTGTTTGTGGCTCAGGTTTGAAGGCTGTCATGTTGGCGGCTCAAGCTGTGGCTTGGGGTGACAGCGAAATTGTGGTGGCTGGCGGCCAAGAAAATATGAGCGCTTCCCCGCACGTGTTGATGGGTTCTCGGGAGGGTCAGCGCATGGGCAACTGGAACATGGTCGACTCCATGATTGTCGACGGTTTGTGGGACGTCTACAACCAATATCACATGGGCATCACGGCTGAAAATGTGGCCAAAGCACATGGCATCACACGGGACATGCAAGACGCCTTGGCGTTGGGCAGTCAACAAAAAGCCAGCGCTGCACAAGATGCTGGAAAATTTAAAGATGAAATTGTGGATGTGCTTATTCCGCAGCGAAAAGGTGAGCCCTTGTTGTTCAATGCCGATGAATTCATCAACAAGAAAACCAATGCAGAAGCCCTTGCCAGTTTGCGTCCTGCGTTTGACAAGGCAGGTTCAGTGACAGCCGGTAATGCTTCTGGCATCAACGACGGTGCTGCAGCAGTGGTGGTGATGTCTGCCAAAAAAGCAGCGGCCTTGGGCTTAAAGCCTTTAGCGCGAATTGCCGCATTTGCTACAAGCGGCTTAGACCCAGCCTTGATGGGCATGGGTCCTGTGCCAGCTACGCAAAAAGCATTGCAGCGCGCAGGTTGGAAAGCCAGCGACGTCGACTTGTTTGAATTGAACGAAGCATTTGCCGCTCAAGCTTGCGCCGTTAACAAAACTTTGGACATTGACCCCTCTCGCGTGAACGTGAACGGTGGCGCCATTGCCATTGGTCACCCCATCGGCGCGTCTGGTTGCAGAATTTTGGTCACGCTGCTTCACGAAATGCAGCGCCGCGATGCCAAGAAAGGCTTGGCTGCTTTGTGCATCGGTGGCGGTATGGGCGTGTCCTTGGCCCTCGAACGTTGATTTTTTCAAAAACTAAACTCATCCCAATAGGAGACAAAACCATGAGTCAAAAAGTAGCATACGTCACAGGTGGAATGGGCGGCATCGGTACCGCAATCTGCCAGCGCCTTCACAAAGAAGGCTTCAAGGTCATCGCTGGCTGCGGCCCAACACGTGATTTCACCAAATGGTTAGATGAACAAAAGGCTTTGGGCTACACCTTCTATGCCTCTGTGGGCAACGTGGGGGACTGGAACTCAACGGTTGATGCGTTTACCAAATCCAAAGCAGAGCACGGCACCATCGACGTGTTGGTCAACAACGCCGGCATTACCAAAGACCGCATGTTCTTAAAAATGTCGCGCGAAGATTGGGATGCCGTCATTGAAACCAACCTGAACTCCATGTTCAATGTCACCAAACAAGTGGTTGCTGACATGGTTGAAAAAGGTTGGGGACGAATTGTCAACATTTCATCAGTGAATGGTGCAAAGGGTCAAGCGGGTCAAACCAACTACTCTGCTGCCAAAGCGGGTATGCACGGCTTCTCAATGGCTTTGGCACAAGAGTTGGCCACCAAAGGCGTAACAGTGAACACAGTGAGTCCTGGCTACATTGGCACCGACATGGTCAAAGCCATTCGTGCCGATGTGCTTGAAAAAATTGTGGCCACAGTGCCTGTGAAGCGTTTGGGTGAGCCCAGCGAAATTGCTTCCATCATTGCTTGGTTGGCTTCGGAAGAGGGCGGCTATGCCACAGGTGCAGACTTCTCCGTGAATGGTGGTTTGCACATGGGTTAATGCCCAGCATTTTTTCCTGTGTTGACCATTTGCATGGCCGAGGCTATCAGGGACGATACCTCGGTCATGTTGCCTGGCACGATCAGTGTTGTTTTGGCATCTTGTGCCACTTTGCTGTAGGCAATAACAGCCTGCTCGGCCACTTTAAGTTGCACCGCTTGTTCGCCGCCCGGTTTTTGAATGGCAGTGGCAATGCGTTCAATGGCCTGGGCTGTGGCTTCGGCCACCGCCAAGATAGAAGCGGCATCACCTTCGGCTTTGTTAATCACAGCCTGCTTCTCGCCTTCAGAGCGCGCAATGAAGGCCTCGCGCTCGCCCGTGGCAATGTTGATTTGTTCTTGACGGCGCCCTTCTGAGGCTGCAATAAGGGCACGCTTTTCGCGCTCGGCCGTGATTTGCGATTGCATGGCGTGCAAAATTTCTTTGGGTGGTGTCAGGTCTTTGATTTCGTAACGAAGTACTTTGACGCCCCAGTTCAAGGCTGCTTCATCGATGGCTGCAACCACTTGGGCATTGATGATGTCGCGTTCTTCAAATGTTTTGTCGAGCTCTAATTTACCAATGACACTGCGCAAGCTGGTTTGAGCCAATTGCGTGACGGCCACAATGTAATTGGATGAGCCGTAGCTGGCCAGTTTGGGGTCTGTTACCTGGAAGTACAAAATGCCATCAACCTGAAGTTGTGTATTGTCTCGGGTGATGCAAACTTGACTGGGCACGTCGAGTGGAATTTCTTTGAGGCTGTGCTTTTGAATGACATTGTCAATGAATGGCACCACAAAATTAAGGCCGGGCGTAAGGCTTGCATGGAACTTGCCCAAGCGCTCGACCACCCACGCGTTTTGTTGAGGGACGACCTTGACCGTTTTAATAATGAACAAGACCGCAATGGCCAAGAGGACGATTGCAATTTCCATGATGTTTCTTTCTTGATGCTAACGTTGACTTAAACTTTGTGCAGCACCAAAGTGTTGCCTTGAATATCTTGGATTTGATAAACGCCCAGTTCTTGCGGAATTCCCTTCGCACAAATAGCCGTCCAATGGGCCCCTCTGTGCTTAACCTGCGCGGTGCCATTGCTAAGCCATTCATGCACTTCCACTGTTTCACCGACATCCAAGTGTTGGGCAGAAACTTCTTCGGGATGAGACTTTAATTTTTGCAAAGAATAAACACGCCACACAACCACAGCGAGTCCACCGACCACCGATCCGGTGATCAGTTGTGATGAAAAACTTAACTGAGCGTGCGCTGCGATAGCACCTGCTGAAGCGCCGATGGCGAGCATGAGCAAGTAAAAAGTGCCCGTCATGAGTTCTATGCCAACAAGTGAGCCTGCAATGAGCCACCAAATGGTTGATTCGTTCATGGATAAGATCCCCCTTTGACTAACCTATCTCTGATACCTCATCGTGCCACGTATTGGCGGTATGTGTGGAGATTCCGTTGGTTTGAAGGGGATTGCAAGCTTCTTTTTCTCAATTCTTGTCAAGAATCAGAGGCTTAAACATTGATTCAATTAATTTATAAGTTGTCGATTGACAACCAATTGTGAATCGATTATTCTGGAGACTCACTTGAAGCGAACAAAACATCCTAAAAAATCAATCGAAAGCGCTATTCAGTTTGCTGAGTCTCAAAACTGGC